>Ga0325414_1002581_pt1 | contig 18454 bp, 9 predicted proteins | sample PopdelMetagenome_8_FD_206183 | JGI IMG/M metagenome (GOLD analysis project Ga0325414, IMG submission 206183) | Populus deltoides microbial communities from Bellville, Georgia, United States - Leaf-PdKOR-R3 | ecosystem: Host-associated > Plants > Phyllosphere > Phylloplane/Leaf | place: USA... | reverse complement strand
GCTGTGTTGAGAGATGAAGATTGTGAAACATGGGTGGCGGCTAGGGTTTAGAAAGGAGATGGGGAAAGCTGAAAAGTAGGTATTTATAGTACTATTTATTTTTTTATTCAGACCGGTTCGATTCGGTTTATTCGGACCAGTTTGGTTCAGTTTATTCGGTTTCAGCCTTTTAAAATCAAAACCGAACCGAACCGGCTTGTTTTTTAATTTTTCTAATCGGTTTTTTTCCAGTTCGTTTTTTCGGTTATTTTTTTTCTGATTTTCTCGGTTTAATTGGTTTTTTGGTTTTTTTGCTCACCCCTACTATACACTTGTTTATTTTCTAATGAATAAGGCAAGTAAAAATATGAACGACGCCATAAGTAGTAAATTATTAGCAGTGAGATGGGAGTGGAGGCTTTTTTATTTATTTTTAAAAGCACCATGTTTTTTTTTAAATGATAAAATAAAATAGTTTAAAAAATAATTGGTAAAATAACATAGTTTGTATAAGTTGCAAGTGAAAAAAATAACATTTAAATTTATTATTATTCAGAAACAAGACATTCAAAAAAATTATGAAATGAATTGCATAAATGATGATAAGGAGAGAGAAAAGAAAGATAAAAAAGATATTTTTTAGGCTAATTAAAGCACTGATTATGACACTATCATTAATATCGAAAATATCTCAACGAAAAGAAATGCAATAACACAAAGAAAGGTCATTGTTGGTCATTTATCTTTGACGGCAAATATGACTCATTCTAGTCACCATTGATAACTTTCTTGATGTCATTAATAAAATTATTATTTTGCTCTTTGATTGAAAACACTAGAAGCCTTTAATGTAGGAATGTTATGGTCTTTTTATATGCTCATTCGTAATTAAAAGATTAAACAATAATATATTAGTTTTTTTTAAAAAATTAATTGTATAATAAAAAAAACTATTATACCCCTAAGGTCAACAAAAATTAGACTTGTTAACCTTGGGTTTTTTTTGACATTTCACAACCTTTGAAATAGTAAAATTACTTCTTTACCTTGAAAGTCAGAAAGTAATTGAACTGTTGACCAATAGCTTTTTAGGGTTTCCACTTTTTAAGCTACAATAAAAATACGCATGTATCCTTAAAAAAATATAAAATGTCAGTTATGCATTAAGGGGTGTTTTGGTATTTTTCACATTATCCAAGTTAATAAGGGGTGTTAGTAATTTTGCGTTAATTTTTTTATTTTTTATTTGAAAAGATGTTAGCTCGTGTAGTTATAAGACAATGTGTTGGTAGTGTCCACACTGTTTAAGTGGCGCGTGCAATGCTACCGGTTGTCCAAACCTGGTCTTCTATCATGTCCTTAGAAGTGTCATCGTGTTTCATTCCTCTTTGTGTAGCGCGTGATGGCATTTGATGGGTAGTTTATCGCTGGTTGATGTTTTATTTTTTTCTTCCTACTTTTCTCCCTCTCCTAGAGTAAGTGCATGTCTGTCCCTTTTTTTTTTCAATTTCAATCCTTATGTTTTAGACTGCTTAATTTCATCCTTGACCCTTTTACAAAAGTTTTTTATGGTTTTAATTTAGTCCTTAAATTACAATTTATTATATATTGTTTTTTACAATTCGATCCTTGTTTTTTTGATTTCTCATTTTGACCCTTGGTTTTTTTGTTAGAGTTTTATTGGTTTTCAATTTTGTCCTTCAATCAAAGTTTATGTTTTCTTTTTTCAATTTAGCCCTCATTCTTTTGATTTTTATTTTATTTTGTTGAAGTTTGTTTTTCAATTTAACCCTCCAATTTATTTTTTTAGATTCCCTCAAAGTTTTTTTTTTTAATTTAGTTTTCACCCTCCTTTTAATTATATTATTTATATCGTCATTTTTTTCCTTAGTTACATCCTTTAGTGTTTGATTTGTTCGAGATTAGGTTTCACCTTTTTTCTATTTGTCATGCTTTTGATTTAATTACATGGGTCACAAGTTTTAAGTGTTAATATAGTTAGGAATCTTTTTTTCCCCTTATTTTCTTTTACAACTTTACCATTCTACATGATTATTGTGGTTACCTTCAATTTTTATTTAATTGGTTTGTCTCGATCTCATTATTTAGACCACGGGTTTTGCAAGTCTTTTTTTGATGAAATCGTTTTTACTTTTTTTGTTTCGTAATTAGTTTAAAGGAATATTGCGATATTTAATTGGTGACAAATGGATTAAACTTTTTTTGAGAGGTGTAATTAATTGGTAGAGGTGTGATTGAATATAATTAAAATAAATAGAATGATTATATGGGAAAAAGGAAAGAACTAATGGGGTTTAAGATAGAAAAAAAATGCAAGAGATGAGTAGGGACAAATTTTAATTTCAAGAAAATTAGGGTGTTAATGTAGTATTAGGCCATAAATCAAACATAACATCTTTCACAAGGCCATATGGCCAGCAATATGAAGAAGAAAATAGGAAATTAGAGTTCTTGAGATTTTTCAACTAAACTCTTGAAAATCTATACCTTGAAGGTAAAAACAAGTATTTAGGAAGATTTTATAGTGATCAAAGAGAGAAAATTAAGTGAGTTAAAAGAGGTTTTGAAGAGTTAGAAAATTAAAGAGAAAGTTAAGAGAGAGACGTGGAAGATTGGAAAGGAATGGAAGAAGAATTTAGTTTCACTTGAGTTCAATCCATGGTTTTCCATTCTTTAACGGTCAGGAACTTGTTTATGGTAATTGATCTGATTAGGGTTATGTTTATACCTTTAAATTTGTATGTGTTGTATTAAGTGATGATAAATTTTATATTGGGTTGTTTTAATGCATATATTTATGATGAAACAATTGGTTTAGTAATTAACTAATAGAATTAATGAAGAACACTTACCTTTTATCGTGATGAAAAATTTAGTCATGGATGAAAATTGAATGTTTAGGGTTGTTTGAATTAATTGATAGCCAAATCATGTATAATTGTGTTTGCTAGTAATTAGATTGGATAATAAAATGATATTGTTAATTGAAAAAAATATATATAAGAAGTGTTGAGGGGGGTAGTTTTGACCACTGTTAAAATTGAAGAAAGTGAGTGTGTTAAAGACAATGCCATGAATTTATGTGTTAGGATGATGAATTGATGAATTTAATATAGAAATTGTGTAAAACATGTGACATGAATGGTTAGTGCATGTATGAGATGTAAGCTTTGTTAATAAAGAAAAGATGGAGAAAAGTATAAATTTATTTCATAGTATATATATTTTTCTTGTGTGTGTGTTGGGTGAATATTAGTTTAAAAGAAAGAAAATTACTATAAATTAAGCAATTTAGGGATGGTATTGAATTTTGCTAAAAAAAATAAATTATGAATTTATTTAAAAGCATTTATGCATCAATGCAATAGATTTAAGAATTTAAAATTTGTATAAAAAATTGAATGAATGGTGAATGAATGGAAAATGATATATTCTTCCTCCTGGTACTAGAGAGGCCTCAGGATATACTCAGAAATAGAGAATTATATCATGTGCTTATACATCAGGTAGGTGCTCGAAACCTTAAAACTAAAATATTATTTAAATTATAATGACAATTTTCTTTAAACGTATCTTGATTTTATTTGAAAAATATTAAATTATTGAAGAAATTAGTTACCCTAGTTGACAGAAGTATTGTCCTAGTTAATGGACAATTGAAGAAACTAGTGCCCTAGTTAATAAGATATTGGAGAAACTAGTTACCCTAATTAATAGAACTAGTGACTTAATTAATAGACAATTAGAGAAACTAGTACCTTGTTTAATGAGCTATTGAAAAAACTAGTTATTTTGGTTAATGAAACTAGTGCTCTGGTTAATAGGCAATTGAAAAAACTAGTTATCAAAGATAATGAGACTAATGCCCTAGTTAATGGGTGATCAGAGAAACCAATTAATTTGTAATGGAACAATTGTCCGATTTGGGCTAGAGAGGACATTGATATGTCCTTAAATTGTGCTAATTGTATTAATTTGTAAGGTTAAACGTAAAAAATGAAATTAATTATTTAGAAATTGATGTAGTAAATATATTAAAGAGATAATAGTAAATAATCATTGTGTATAAAGCTAATTGTATATGGTATTAATTAAGTTTTCAAGTGCCTCACAACATCATGTTGTGTAATAAATCATGTATTTGTGCTTTTTATTTAAATCCAATGATGTAAATGGAAGAAATGAATATTTTGTTTTGTAATGTAATTTTGTATCAAAATATGAGTATATATTTAAATTAAATACGAATAATGATCTAAAGTAGTTTTTTAAAAGCATGTTTATAATTATGTTGTATTTCTTTTTTAAATTTACTTTTGCTTTAAAATTAACACGTGTCTTGATACTAATTTCTGATTTAATTGTCTCATTATTCATGATATTTCTTGAATAACACAATACTTTTATTTGATTTTTTTATAATTGATTTTAATATAAGTAAGGAAGTCTTGAATGATGGGACAATGATGAATTTGTTATTTGCATGTTGTGAAAATTGTTGAGCTTGGTATTGAAAATATAGATAAAACTCTGATGAATTTTTGATAGAATATAAAAAACATAATGTACTTTCAATGCTAATACAATATGTATATAAGAAATATTGTGTAAATAAATTGGGGTTGTTATAATGTTTTATTGATTTTGAAAACAACTATGGTTATCCTAAGTTTTTTTATGAGTTTTTTTTTAAAAAGCTATTTTATTTTTTTATTAATTTAAATTAATTAATTAAATATAAACATAAATTTTTTATTTCATGATGTTTTATTTTTTCTAATTGAATATAAACAAGAAACGGCGGAGATTTCAAGTTCATTAATTGACCACCAAAAAAAATCTCATTATTTAAACTTTTTTTTAATAAAAAAAAGCTTTTGGGTAGAGCCCGCAGCATAAAGCGGGCCCATAGCTATTTTAACTCCGAAACGGCTCTTATCTTCCATATCTAAATGGATCCCACTATACATTACTTTTATAGATCCTCCAACCCTATGCCCTACAATCTAATCTATCAAAGACCTGGATTTTGACAATAGACCCTCCTCCTTTGACCACATAACAGAATGGGCTTTCCTTTTCAAATCATTATATTTTCCAACTTAAATGTGAGATAATGGTCCCAATTCCAGGTGTTTGAAAGAAAGAGAGGAAGAAAAACAGAGGGAAGGATGTTTCCAGGCCACATGATCCTAAAGAAAACTCAAAGCGTCCTCGAAACTTACCATGAATGATCGAAGGAGAGTCTGTAGCAGGTAGAAATTTTGAGAAGATTGATGGGATATGAAATCCAGGAGTCATTGTCCCATTTCCTGGAGAATACTAGCTTCTAACCACCGATCGTAATTGTTTCATCGATGGACAACGACGACGTGTAATGAATTCTCTTTTATGCAGACAGGTAGGTTAGAGACAGACCCCTTTGCTAGCTATTGCAGATCTTACGAAGAAAGAGGATGAGGTTAAAGCATTACATTACCACTGTTGAAAGCGACGTGTATAGAGGACTCACGATATAGCATGTCTCAAAAGTAACGTTGCCAATAATGATGGTGTAGAAAATGTTTTTGGAAAATGTTTTTGTTTTTAAAGTGTTTTTAAAAATATAATTGTTTTTTTAAATTAATATATTTTTTAATGTTTTTCAATTATTTTGATGCACTGATATTAAAAAAATAATATTAACATCATTTTAATATATTTTTAATAAAAAATATTTTTAAAAAATAATCATTATTATATATTCAAACATCACTATATTCTTGTAATATAGTGATATAACGGTGGAGTATGATATTGTTTTTATTACATTATTAGATTATGATATTTAAAAGTGTAATCTATTTATAAATATAAAATTTAATGTATAAAAAATTTATGATTGTTAAATTAAAATAATAAAAGCATGAGAGGTTTAAATTTTTAATTAAATTTTAAAATTAAAACTAACATATTAACACTAACATTTTTTTAATTAAATTTGTTTTCCATATTAATAATCTTAATTGTATAATGTTGATATCATTGTACAATTTTATATATTCCTAATAAGTGGAGAATTTCAACTTAAAATTAAACTTGTTTTTAATTATTTTTGGATTATTTTCGAATTAGAATTTGCAGGGTGATGCGTGTAATTGGAAGTACAACCCACTAATTTGACTTATGAAATTATCAATGTAAGTGCCACCTCATATGATTTAGGAATCATGGGTAAATCACGATGCAAATGAAGCAATATTTTAACATACTATACTATACTATACTATACCGTGCCATGACAATATTATGTTGGCTAATTACCTAGAGATACTACAAAACTTGAGTGGAATGCACCCGCTTTACTGTAGATATAAATAGTAAAGTAGCTGCATTTTTTTTCTTTTCTTTTTTTTCTTTTTTTTTTAATTTCATTCTCAATTTTCTTACAATGATCCAAATTACTTTTAAACTAATCAAGTTAATCACGTTACATCATGCTAACTCTCATGCATAGTTTAAGTTTAAACCTTAGCTAGATAAGAAGTTGGATTAATAGGTTTTTTATTCTATTAATTTCATTTTCTTTTTTAAATTTTGTTATCAAACCTTTTTTACTCTCCAATGAGTTGTTTTTAGACCATCCAAGTTAACTGGATCACGTTAAAGAAACTCATATACAATTTAATTTTAAACCCAAGTTAAACAAATAGTTAGGGTCAAAAGGTTTTTTTTTTTTGTCAATTTCATCATTTTTTTCAATTGATCGGGTTGTATTTAGACCAACCAAGTCGACCATGACACATTGCATAGTTTAAGTTTAAACCTTAGCTAGATAAGAAGTTGAATAGATAGGTTTTTTTATTCTATTAATTTCATCTTCTTTTTTTTAATTTTGTTCTCAAACCTTTTTTACTCGTCAATCGAGTTGTTTTTAGACCTTCCAAGTTAACTGGGTCACATTAAAGAAACTCATATATAATTTAGTTTTAAACCCAAGTTGGACAAGTAGTTAGGGTCAAAAGGTTTTTTTTGTGTCAATTTCATCATTTTTTTCAATTTTATCTTTAATTTTTTTTTCTAATTGATCGGGTTGTATTTAGACCAACCAAGTCAACTATGACACATTTGGACAACTCCTACGTGATTTATTTTTAAACCCAAATTAGATAAGGAGTAATTTTAAGATTTCAAGGTCCAATTTGGAGGTTTCAATGATAACTCATTAGACTGAATATAATAACAATATCAAATAATTTTCTACAATCTTAATATTTTTTATTTCGTTAATTGTTTTTATATATAACTTGTAATGTAGCACATACATTTAAATTAGTTATGGACAAATAACAGTGTAGTATATACTTTGTAATGTTGTGAAGTCTATAAAGACTTGATCATGATTTTAGTCTAAACTCTACATATTTGATTTTTAAATTCAACAACAGTTTTTTGTTAGGACCTGTTTGAGATTGTGGTAGCGATAGCAGTTCAAAGTACTTTTTACTTAGAAATGTATTAAAATAAATTTTTTTATTTTTTAAATTATTTTTGATATCAGCACATTAAAACAATATGAAAACATAAAAAAATTTCATTTAAAAAAAATTCAAAATTTTTAAGAAACACACCCTTAATGTAGTTTGTTTTAGTATGATTTTGATGTTACTTAAATTAGAATCCATATAGTACACTATGATTACCTCTTTAATTTCTTAAGAAATTTGTTTCAAAAGAAAAAAATGGAAAGCTCTTATTTAATTTCAAATAAATTTTCAGTACTCAACTAATTAGATATTATTAGTTGAATCCAAATTTATTCAATATATTTTAATAGTACCATTTAATCATTATTAATTTTCTCTAAAAAATTTAAATTCCTTCAAATTTACCTAAATTTTGAACTTGACAATAAAATTGACAAAATATGAAATGTACCTATTAAAGAACCCATTATTTATTTCATTAAACACCTAAATTATAAAATCAAACTCCATTTCATCAGATGACAAACAAATGCAATTTTTTAAAATTGGGATACTAACAAATTGAATGCTAAGGTGGCTGAATTTGTGATGACGAGAACTTAATTTGTGACAAAATAAAAGACGAATGATGTTGTTTTTTGTAGGAAAAATAATAAAGAAGAAAAAGAAAAAGAAGAAGAAGAAATAGGGGGGTTATGTAGCAAGTTATAACTTAAATATTATAAACAGATTGCTCGATGAAAATAACAATGGTTGTTTTTATTGGTAATTCTATTGATAATATTAACATTATATGTTTTTTAATGGAAATAACAAGGGAATATCTATCCAAGATTTTTTATTCTTTGAATTTCATTTGTAATTCTCTTGTTAGGGAATGTTTTAGCTGATGAACACTGACAAAATAAAAACAGCATATTTCATTGGTAAATGCAACTGTAATCTAATATTGTCCGTGATCGTATTTTCATTAGAATTTGATAATTTTCTTGTGGTGTCACCATTGTAAAACAATGCCAAGGAATAATTCAATTGCTTGTGTTCTTGAAGTATCCTTTTTAAGAGAAAATGCCCAAGATTATTATAAGCAGGGCATAGAATGAAAAGGGCTTCACAGGCATCCTACGTTAAGAGAAAGGGAAGTGGGCTATAGACCCATGCACATGGCTTCTGAACATGAAACACCATACCTCTTACTCGGGAAGAAAAGAAATTAAGTCTTCCTAATCTTCTCAAGATGATGTGCATATATATATATATATATATATTAACAATAGAACACTCAAGGCTTGCCCAGATGTGGCAGCTCCTTTTTCGGCGTGCAACGAGGCCCAAGCCTCCCTATATTTTCCATTTTGATTGGAGCATGTGTATAACTCATAGGATAATTAAACTCTTTATGTCTTCTCCTCATCACTCGTGTATATATATGCATAATAATAATATTGATATGCCAAATTGCCAGATATGGCAGGAACTTTCCAAACATGGCTCACATGATTATGTAAAGATAAAGCCAGGCATCTGACAGCACTCTTAGTTCAATGCCTCTTATTACTTCCTTTCTTCCAAAAACATCTTCATCTCTGTAATTTTCTTCTTGGCTTTCTTTCTTAACCCCGAAAAACAACTTTGCCAAACCGCCAAACTTACAGGGGAAAAAAAGAGAAGAAAAGTCGTCAAATTAACTTTTCCCATGCATGTTAAGGAAGCAATTGCAGTGGGCAATTCATCAACTACGTGCAAAGCTTGACATTTTTTTGCAAGTCATTGACCATAATGGAAAGCCTAGATTGTAGGCATATCCTGAGCTACGATAATTTTATATTATTTATAAGTCAGTAATTTGCTCTTCTAAACAAGCCAGTCAATATCTATTATCCTTAATTAATCTAATTTGCATCTTTTTTTAGGTTGATGGGCTAAAGCGGTGGAGAAGATATAATGAATAATCAACATGAGCCGTACAGAGAGATTGTCCACAGAGGCATTGAATTTTGTGGGGTCATTTCGAATTTCAAGGTTGTAGCTTATCCACAGATTGCTGTAATTTCTGTAAATGTACTACGTTCTCTGTTCACCGTCCTCTTGCTATTATTTGGTCTCCCATTTAATTTCAATCACATCAATCTGTGACTACCTACCATTTGTTTCGTACGTAAAATTTGGTCGTTGAGATTGCCTTGTCCACCTTAATCTCCGTTCAATGCCCAGTGGAAGACATGGCCCACCCAAAACATTGCATGGTTCAAATCACAGATACTCGTATCTATGGAAGCAATGCTGCATGGTTTGAATAGAAGCACCATCGCCCTCGATGCTTCCCAGCTTTCACCATCTCCAAAGTCCAAACACAAAACACCCGCACACATATATATGTTCAGATAATCACAGCCCCATTTGTTAACCTATGATAGAAACAAATCATCAAAGTGATTCGCTGTAAGCTAATTCCGAATTTATGTAGTTTTCGTGACCAAAATGAAGTGAAGAGAACAAGGAATGCAAGTCCCAGAAGTCCTGGGAAAGCCAAAGAGTACGTGGATCTTTTTTAATTTTTAGAGGGACCTTACGTGGAAATGATTGAAATTGTGAACCTTTGATAGTAGAAGGTAGTAATGTGAACTAGATTCCTTCTTCATGTAAAAGGACCATTATATGGGCGAGAAACCATGTTGCTTAAAATGCTAGATGCCATATTCCTATATGACTTTAAGAAGATGAAGATAGGGAAAGAAAAAAATAATAAAGTGTATACGAAAAAGAAGAGCAAGGGTTACGTTCAATGTTGGCTTCCACGATTTCGGCTGCTATTAGTTCGAGGAGCACACAACACCTTTCTCCAATTATCCACAGATCAATAATAATCAAATCGTTCTCAAATCTTGACTTTTGGATCATAAGTTCTCTTTTCCATTTTCCAGCTAATAGCCGATGGATTCTATATATTTCGGTCGCTCGAATATAGTACGTGAATTCAAGATTTCTAAGTTGTCTTGCTTCAAAGCTTTTTATTTGTAAACTTCACCTACGTTTTGTAAAATTAACCTGAACGATTGTTAAGGTTAACTTGTGTGTGTATTTTAATTAATATTATGAATTTTAAAATTAATAATTATATAAATTTTTAATGATCATCATATAAACAATTACAGAATTTAAATATGAAACCATAGAAAAAATAAATCTTTTAATCTCAATCTTTTATCAATAACCCAAACTTTTATTCCAGTAGTTGTTAGTCATCTACATATACATTTATGCTGCATGAAATGTGATTTCTTTTTCAAGAACTATATTATTCTTTATCTATACACACACGAAGGCTTGCAAAATTAACAAGGAAACTAATAAATTCCTAAAAGAATCCCATCTCAGAAATTTTTTTTTAGAAGAGATCGAAATTCGAGACATAGAAGTAAGTGAAAGCGTTATGATTTAACTCGAATATGGCATAGCAGCATTGAATTTCTAAATCTTCTAAACAGTGCGAAAGTTTGAAAAAACCAAATTAAAGAAAAAATTTCAAAGAAAGCCAATATTCAAATTTTTTTTTATTTCTAAAATTAAAAATCTAATTTGTTAGGGGGGTGGAAAAGAAATTTTCCTTACAGGTGACCGGCCCCTGCCAGCCCTCCTTGATTCCGCCCTGCTTCCAAACATTGGTTTGCTTCGAATTGGTGAAGTTCATAACAGGAGTTTTGTTGGGGTGGTCTTTGCATGGGAAATCTCACCGTGGTAAGTGGTAACAAAATCGTTGGCACCGCCGCTGTAGGTGGTTTCGAAACAAAGCAAGCCACCGTGACGGTCCCTCTTTGAATTCCTCAGTACGTAATTCCATTTTTCTAATCTTTTGTTCAATTGACTTCTCGTTCTCCAGACGTCAAGCTCTTCTCATGTGATCATGAAAAATACTCCACACATTTGATTCTATTATATATGATTTTTTTTCTTTAAAAAAATTAATGTTGTGTTGTGTAAAAATAAATTAACTATATACATTTGACGCAAAATATTATCTCTTAAGTCCATATATATGAATATGGAAATCCCTTCATGAATGAAGCTAATGAAATTAAATTTATAATATCATAAAAAATAAAAAAATAAAACTCAAAATAAGAATTCAAACTAAATGAATCTATTTCTTTCCATGTGAACATGCACATGAGAAGTGAAGAGAAGAGCTTGTCTTCAAATCAAAGAGCTTGTGTACTAAATATCATTACTACATTAATTAAAGATCTCCTTAGGATCCTTTCTTTAGTGGATGCTTTAAAGATGTCTAAACGGGTATGGCATTTGTGAAACGGTATCTTTCCTTTCAATAGAAAAATGATTGGCAACATGCAACGATCCAATTTCTCAGGTGTTTCTGTAAATTTTTCAAAGGTTCCAATTAATTCCATGGTTTCATATAATTATTCAACTTCTTCACAAGCTATAGTATACTTTATGGGTTCGAACTCTGACTAGAATCAAAGGTGAAGGGCCCTTTTCCCGGTGCTGTAAATTTTGGCTCTGTTTTTTGTTTTTTTTATATATATAAAAAAAACATTGTATTTAATCTTGTATTCTAGCCTTGGCATTCTCTTGGTTAGTAAACTTTTGATCTATAAATGTTATTAGTGTGCTGGAATTTGATTGTTGCTATGGTAGTACTGCATGGTCTTTAAATTTTCTCTTGCTAACAAACAATAGGAGTAAAGGTTGGACTTTCGAGTTTTTAAAATAAAGGACACTAATTCAATCTTGAAAGTAAAAGTAAATCTATCAATTTCTTCATCTGCAATTGATACCATCAATCTTGATAGAGATAATTACTTCTAGTATTTTATAGTTTTATCAAAATTTCACAAGTTTTGAAAATTTATAGTTTGTATTATTGGTCAACAATTTTTTTAAATCTATGAAATGAACAAAATACCCTCCTATATAATAAATTGAAATCCTAGCTAACAACATATCAAACTCTCTCACTTCGACTGGTAGATTCTCTCTCATCTTAAGATTTCTTCCCTTTTCTAAAACCCTAAACCAAACCTAAAAATTATTGTTTCTAATCATTTTTTTTTTCATTCTTATCATCAAAAGAAAATGGTTTAACAACAAGATTCTCTCTTGTAATAGCTTCGCGACTTGTAGTCTTGTAATCGTAGCTACAATCATGTCAATCTGAGTACCAATTCTCCCAACAAAACAGCTCGCTACACAAACACCAGAATCTAGTCAATATGTTACGTTCAGCCATTAAGCAAGTATTGAACTCAAGAAAAAAGCAACAATTGAAGTTGAATTCTCCACATGAGAATATAACAATAGAGGAGTAGTTAGTTAATTAGTAAAGAATAAGCCACGTGTAGAGTTAGTTTGTTAGCTGCTAATTAATAACTATTATAGTTTGTTAGGTAGTTAAAGGTTGCATGTTGTATAAATACTAATGTAGGTAATGTGAGAAGTAAGAAATCACCATTAATCTTCTTCTTACTATTTTGATAGTTAATTTTGTTATACCTCTCAATCTTCTTTTTTCTCACTCTTAATCTCCTTCTTACACCACTATTATTAAGGAGTAAACTTAACAATTTGGTTTCAGAGCATCGGCCCATAGCTATAATGGTGGGGAATAACAAGATCAAGAACTTGGAGGAATGCCGTAGAAAGGTGGATAACAAAATACAACGTTTACATGAGAAATTATATGTGATGGCAGAGAATCAAGCATAAAAAAATGATCAATTCAACTCAAAACTTGATTTTATCATAGCTTCATTGAAAGTATCATCACGGGCTATGAAGGCTAAAAAAAATGGAAGAATTAATATAGATACTGATGAAATTCTTCATCATCACAAAAATAATTAAAGAAAAGAAGGCATAGAAGGTCAGGAAGTCCAAAATAGAGGATACAATGTAACCTTGCTTAAAGTAGAATTGTCGAGTTTTAATATAAAGAATCCAAGGGAGTGGTTCAGGAAAAATAGGAAATTCTTTAAGCTAAATTTCATTCCAGTTCAGCAATGGGTGCAAATAGCTTCTATATACTTGGAATGCAAGACAAAAGAATGGTATGAAGGATTTTTGTTTGGAGGGGAGGATTTGGTGGTTGGGAAGAATTTAGTAAAGGACTTGTATGAGATTTGGCAACGGAGAGGACGTGATCGAGAAATTCAACAAACTAGTGCAAGACAAAATTATGGAGGAATATGTGGAGAAATTTAAAGAACTAAAGTCTCTCATAAAAGCTTTAGATCCAACATTACTTGAAGCTTATAACATTTCAAGTTTCTTTAGTGGATTGAAGAATGACATAAGACTTATGTTTAAGATTCTAAAACCTACTAAATTGATGCAAGCTGTAAAGCAGGTTAAATGGCAAGAGGAATAGAATTATACAGTAGTAAAAAGGGATAAGGTAGTGCTACTAAGAATAAAGTTTTCTTTTGGAGAAGGGAGAGCATAAACTAATATGCTAACAAAATCTTTTAGTCCTTCTAAGGTAGATTCCAAAGTAAAACCAAAACACACTTAGACTTTATAGGAACAAAGAAGGCAACTGGGCCAATGTTTTAAATATGGAGATAAGTTTGTACCTAGACATCAATAGAATGTTAAAGAAATTCAGGAAATGTAGGAAATTCTTTAAGCTAAATTTTATTCTAATTCAATAATGGGTGGAGATAGCTTTTTATACTTGGAAAGCAAGTTAGAGGTGTGGTATAAAGGATTTTTGTTAGGAGGGGAGGATCTGGCTTGATGAGAAGAATTTAGTAAATGACTTGTATTAGATTTGACAGCAGAGAGCAAGTGGTCGAGGAATTCAATAAACTAGTATAAGATAAAAGTATGGAAGGATATGTGGAGAAATTCAAAGAACTAAAGTCCCTTATAAATGTTTTAAATCTATCATTACCTGAAGCTTAATATATTTCAAATTTCCTAAATGGATTGAAGGGTGATATAAAACCTATGCTCAAGATTATGAAACCTATTATATTGATGCAAGCTTTTAAACATGCAAAATGACAAGAGAAATCGAATTATATAGTAGTAAAAAGGGTCAAAGTAATGCTACTAAGAACAATTTTTTCTTTTGGAGTAGGGAAAACATTAGGTAATATGCCAACAAAATCTCTTAATACTTTTAAGGTAGATCCCAAAGTAATATCAAAACACACTAAGACTTTATATGAACAAAGAAGGCAATTGGGCCAATGTTTTAAAAGTAGAGATAATTTTGTACCTAAGCATCAATATAATGTGAATGGAATTAATATGATGGATGGGTTAAAAGACGAAAGGTTTAATTCTTGAAAATAACCAAATGAGAGAGCAATGATATTTTTGGGTTACATGGGAAAATAAATGAATATGGGTGATAAGTACTTAAAAGTGTATTTTTATCAAAGTTTTATATCATCATATTGCAATTAATATCATCATATTGCATTTTTATTCATTGTTTTTTGAAATTTTGGAGAAAATCAGGTATTTTTAATACTAGATCTGTATCTTACAGTATAAGTGTACAACCCAGTATTAAGTAAAATTGTTGGAAAAAACATGCGATAGACACAAAAATAAATTCAAAATGCTCCCTGAATTTTTTAAGAATTTTTTGAAATTTTTAAGGGCCTATTTTGCTAGATATAAAAATAAACACAAGTTTAAAACTAAAGGAAAAACATAAGGGTGTGTTTGCCAAACACACCTTTAGCCTAGAGGCCAGGCTGATTGGGCCCGAGGCCTAACCTAAACCTAGTTGGTCAGGCCGACTGAATGCCTAATAGTTTTTTTTAGGATAAGGTTAGACCTAACCCAGCCGTGTAGGCTGAGCTGAAAGTCCACCCAAAAATTACATGGTCACTAGGCTAGACCCAGTGACCATGTTAATTATTTCCTTTTTATAGGACATGAATTATTCACGTTCTGCATACAAGTAAAAAATGTCGAAGGTTTTAAGCAAAGGATAAAAAGATTACCTAGAATAGGAAATTGCTATTCACTGGTGTCGGCACTGGCTCACGGTGGCATTGCTTACGTTGGTGGCTAAGAGGAACAATAGTGGTCGAAGGTGGAGTATTGTTGTTCAAAGTTGAGAGAGAGAGAGAGAGAGAGATGACATTGTTGCTGCTACTAGTGAGACTGGTCACGTAAACATTATTGGTACCACTAGTAAGGCTAGTCGTAGAAACACTATTGGGATTGAGGTTTGCAACCGCTGCTAATGGAGATGGAGGTGGATTTGCTGGTATTGATGGTTGTTAAGGGGTCTCTGGCGTAGCTAGAACAAAAGGGGTCAATGGCTAAAATGAGAGAGAGAGGTTAGGTTTATGACTGACGGAAAGGTGGGTTTTTTTTTTTTTCAGAGCCAAAAATCTTCCTAGCAAAAGGAAAATGGGTGCAAAAGGGTCTTATTTTTCTTTCATTTCTCCCCTCCTGATGTTTGTCATGGAGGTGGTATTTATAGTGGTAAGGAGAATGTTGGACCACCTTTCTCATGCCCAAACACACACCAAAAAAGATTGGCTTGGTAATGTTATTTGAGATCACTTTGCAACAAGTTCAGGGTTGCCAAAGCACCTAATTCTCTACTCTTTTTTGAGGTACAATGGTAGGCCATAAGAGGGGTGTGTTTTGTATCATGGTATGGGAGACGTGGAGGAGAGAGAGAGGGACCAAAACAAATGGTAAAAAAAAAGGAAAAAACTCATCTCTTCCATCTGTAAAACTAGTGCAGAGAAAGAAGATGGTGCACGGTAACATAAAAACAACGTCATTTCCTTCTCCTCCTCCTTCTTCTTCTATTCACTTAATTATAAAAATGACGTCTTTTTCAACAAAACAAGTCATTTCATTTAAATGAAACAGTGTTGTTTTGGAGCTTAGAAAAACAAATTAGGTTTAAAAACTCCTCTCTCAAAATCAATCTTTAATTTTTGATTTATTCAATCAAGTCATTAATTAAGATTTTGATTTTAAGAATCAATTCAATTTCACCCCTGCCAAGTTTTTTAAAAATTCCTTGATTTCAGCATCTTTTTCATCTTAGTTCTTGGTTTTGGATGTACGCAAATTGATTCTTAATTGAGTATTCAACTTTTATTTTTCTTTAATTAAGCTCTTTATTTCACCAATTTCAGCTCCTTAAGTCTTGCGTCTTTTACAAATTAGTCATCAGTTTTGAATTTCTTTAATCAAATCCATAATTGCTCATCAAACTTTAATATTTATTCAATTAAGTTCTAATTTGATCTAATTAACTCTTAAAATTTACAATTTGATCTTTAGACTTTAATTTCTTCTAATTAAAGCCTAAATTGGCTTCAAGAATTAATTTTTCTTGCAATTAAACCATTTATAAATTCAATTAAACCTTGAAAAAAATTCAATTGAGTCCTTAAACATATAATTTTGAATTTTCTTCCTCAAAAATTAAATTCTCTTTGTCAATAGGGTCAAATTTTCTAATTTTATATATTTTGACCCTTCTCAACTAGTTTTTGGTAATTTTCTAAGAATTTCAGCATGTTCTTCTCAACATATATACATGAGAGAGAGAGAGAGAGAGAGATGAGGGGGTAATAATAATAGGCACAACTCCATATCCAATTCAAAAAAATAATGCATAAAATGTAAACATACAAGCACAATAAAAACAATAATATTATTGGTTAAATCTCAATAATCAATTCAGATTATGATTATCAACACTTGAGTAAGGGGGACTAGTTGTATAAAAGGAAGACATATTTCTTGAAATATACATGGATTTACCAATACCTTATACTAAATTTTATTAATTTAATTAGATAAAATGCATAATAAGATTTGTTTTAAGCATGTGATATGATTTATATTATATTATATTATATGAAGTATTATTATTAGACAATCAAATTTAATTTAAAAGGCTGGTATTCCAGACTTTAAACAAGAAAAACATCACATTCAAGAAACTACTAGTCTACTATTCTGTTTGATTGCTATGTGGGTCATTGTATACCTTCTCTTTCAGTTGCAAAATTGATCGGATTATTATTCTCATCAATTGATCACCCACCACGTGAGGTGCTTCAGGACCGCAGTCAGCTGCGCCCCTCCAAGAAATCACGGCAACTGGACTACTGTTTGACCATAGGTTTTACTCATGTGGACCAAGATCGATGAATGGTCCTGCAAAGTGCACCATGGTGATAATGTTTATCTCTCTCTCTCTCTCTCTCTCTCTCTCTCTCTCTCTCTCTCTATATATATATATATATATATATATATATCAAAAAGACATATATGCACATGGATGGTGATGAGGCGAGGCTTGAATTCTCAACTTCTCTTGATCAAGAGGCCAAGCTTTTCAATTATGTAGAGATAAAAATAACTTTGGGATCTTGGACGTGGTATGATTGTCTCATGACTACTTTAATTAATTGATTACTAAAAACACAGAATTAATGGAGGAAGCAAAGGAGTAGCTAACCATGCCATGAAGGGTTATACATGGCGAGACCCTACATGACCATCCATTAAAGCGAAAGGTTCAAGTGAGTGGAGGCATCATCAGCTCTAAACTCATGAAAAGGTATTTTCCGTCTGAGTTGATGAACTGGCCCCCATGCGCCCAGTCCTCTTGTTATCCACGACATTAATTTAAAGATTCCACTGTTCTAGAAATGCGTTTTTATCCAAAAAGCATGGCCTCCCTGGAGGTATCGTGCAAAAGATCCACTAACTGTTTCATGATTACTTAATTAACTCCCATGAAGAGGTTTATTTCATTTAATTAATGCCAAGTGCCGCAGATTTGAACGTTGATCATGACTTGACTGCATTAATTTGTCATAAGAATATTGGGGTGGTCATAGTTAATAAGTCCTTTAACCTGGTAATTATACTCAAACCTTGAAATATTAAAAACAGGAGTTTACTAGCAAATCTTGAACCAAAGAATTAAATGATTAAAACTTAAGGGATTTAGCACTGTTGCA
>Ga0325414_1002580_pt1 | contig 18455 bp, 8 predicted proteins | sample PopdelMetagenome_8_FD_206183 | JGI IMG/M metagenome (GOLD analysis project Ga0325414, IMG submission 206183) | Populus deltoides microbial communities from Bellville, Georgia, United States - Leaf-PdKOR-R3 | ecosystem: Host-associated > Plants > Phyllosphere > Phylloplane/Leaf | place: USA... | reverse complement strand
CTTTATTTCCATACTTCAAAAGAATGTTTTATCAAATTATATAATGATGAGTGCATACAATTAAACACTTCTTCCTGACCACCTTTATAGGGACTTAAATATCCATACTCATTGGGATATCCAACACCAACCAAATATTATTTGCCTGCAATTAAGAACAACATGCTAATTTTTTCATTAAATCAATAACTAAAGAAGCATATTATTAAACTTATACTAGATGCTCTTCAATTTATATCAAATCATAACCTTCTGATGGTTTTGAAAATTTTATACCGCTATTGTCAATAGCCTCAAGAAAAATACGTGTATCGTGTGCACTGTCTTTCTATCTTGCCCATATAAACGTGAACTGCATGTCAAAACTACAATAAACCATAATATTTTGTGTTGGTACACCTTTTCTTCCGATAAATGAAATTTGATTATTACATAATATGTAGGTACGACACAATTCTATATGAAAAAAAATTTACATTCTAATTAATTACAAACATTAATAAAAAAAGTGATATTCATTTTAACAACATTAAAAAAATTACGTCTTACCTTGAAATGTGGTATATATCTTGGATTCATTGTAATTTCTCTTGGGGTGTTGGTAAATTCAGGATCTACTGGTTTTATGACTTTTACAGCAAACAAACATACTGCTCTAAAGACTTATTTTATGCATCTGCTAACAGTTTCACCTGAATGCTGAAATCTCTCTTGCACTTTCCTATTTGACGCCCTAATGTTATTATATATAGAAACATTGCCACATTTTCAATAACTCTTATCATTCTTGAAGGTTTTAAGTCATAATATGTTTCTAAATCATTACATATACTCAATAAAGTGGTTGTGTCCATCCTAAACATGTTAACACATCGTTTCCAATGACCTCTTAAAACTTTGTTTAACCAACACATCCCTGTATTGTATGAAACCATATATGGTTCTTTATGCATATAATTAATATAATTCATGTTTATAGCTCCAGTTGTGCATGTAATTAATTTCTACATATCAAACTGTCTCCTTAAAAAAATATCATCATCCTTATCACTTTCATTGTCACTGTCATCATCGTCGTCATTGTTACTGTCATCTTCGTCATCGTCATATCCAGCAGCACCATCCCCTATCAAGGCACCACTACCTTCACAACCACAATAATTAATGTGGTTTACAACGCGGTTCATTATATTTTTGTAATCATCATCAAAATCTTCGTTAAATATAACATTAAATTGTGGATCATCCATATCCTCAATTACATGTAAATAAAAAAATTAATAGGTTTTTAATAAAATACCATAAATTAAAATAAAAAATATTTAGTAGCAAAAAAAAACAATGAAAGACTTGGAAATAATAACTTTACAACAAACCTGTCAAGACCACAAAGGTGTTTCACTTGTTAGTAACAAATTCAATTGAGATATTCTTTCTAAAGATAGTTATTTTATCGGAATGCATAATAGAAACATTCTCCCTTATATTGAAAGAAGTAAATGATGCCTTGTATAAAACATCTGAATTTGTTTGTTGACATTGCTAAATTATTATCTACGTATCTTTTGTATAGATTTTGCTTTACGTATAATTGTCTGCACAAGTTCTGCTATGCATGAGCTGGAAAAACTAAATATGGATGTCCTGTCATATCAAACATTTTTTTTTTCATGTGGTTTCTGACAATTTATTGTTCTTTCTCTATTATTCAAGATTCTATGTTCGTATATTTTTGAATATTATTGCTTGCGTGGTTGATTACCTTCCCAAGATTTGAACTTTAACACTATCACATGCTTCATTTTCACTTGTGAGTCCCCAGGACTTCAATCTTTTTATTGCTTTCTATAAAAAAAGGCATTCATTAGCAGCCTTTGTCATCCTTTTCTCTGTACCATTTATTTTTTTCTTTCCCTACTTTTCTTGTTTTGGCTGATTGTCTTTATTTTTTGCTCATTCCTCTATTTGAATTTTTATTCTGTTAGCCTCCATCTTCTTGTGAACCATTGCTTTGCAATGTAATTTTTTTTTGATCTTTTTTGGGTAATAAATATGCTATTATACAAGGCTACTTTTCCAACTTTTTTTTGTTTGTGCCAGTATTTTAGCAAAGTCACACACCACAACAAGGATACTTGAAAAATTGCCCATCCAAAATGTTGCACTTTATCTTAATTATTTCCGCCAATATTGACAACAAAAATACATATTGAGTTATTTAAACAAACATTCATAAAAATAAAAATATTACATGTTTACGGTAAATAGTTATACTAACTAAAATATTACATGTTTACGGTAAATTAAACAAAGTTCTGCTAACAATGCATTAATACAACAAAATTTTCATCTCCTACCTCCATAGACAAAGTATCTTTACCACAATCAATTTTTGTATTGACAGTTTTCAAGAATGGTCTCCCAAACAAAATAGGAGTGCTGTTTGATGAATCACAAGAATCATGTTCCATATCAAGAATATAAAAGTCGCATAGAATGACCAAACTATCAACTTGACTAGGACATCTTCTATCACACCAAGTGGGTAAACAAAACTACGATCCGCAAGTTATATTACAATGCTAGTTTTATTCAAAGGCTCAAGACTAAGAGAATCATAAACATGTTTAAGCATAACACTAATGGATGCACCTAAATCGCACAAGGCCCTTTTGAAACTAGCATTACCAATAACACATGGGATAGTACACGCACCTGGGTCGTTTTGCTTCAAAGGCATATTTTTTTGAACAATAGCAGATACAACTTCACCCATACTTACCATCACAACCTTTTAGTTTGAAAGATCTCTTGGTAGTACACAACTCCTTCAAGAATTTGGCATACTTGGGAATTTGCTTGATAGCATCAAGCAAAGGAATGTTGAGTTCTACTTTCTTGAAAACCTCTAAAATCTCTTTTTCTTTGTCCTCTTTCTTTAGCCTAGAAGAACTCACAGGAAAGGGTGAAATTGTTTTAAAACTGGAATTCATTGAGTGGGGAGTTACCTTTGGAGTGTTGGTTGATGTTTCAATTTGTAAAGGAGGAGGATGTTCCTTCTTTATACTCAATTCGGTTTCCATCTTTTCTTCTTTCTCCATCTCAATTTGTTTCGACCCTTTTTCTTCAAGTTCTTTCCCATTTCGCAACGTGATCACACTAACATTCTCTATTGGATTCAATGCTTGGGAGGGCAATTTTCCATTCATTTGTGCTTCCAATTTCCCCACACTTGAAGTTACTTGCCCTATTTGCTTCTCCAAGTTGTGAATATTTGACCTTGTTTCCTGTCGAAAAGACATGACATTTTATTGCAAGGTCACAGTGTTAGAAACCAAAGTTTTCATCATCTCACGAAGATCATCACTAGATGACGACCCCATAACATTGGAGTTTGTGAATGGAGGGGGTTGTCTTGCTTGATAATTCTGTTAGGGCTGAAATCCATGAGGATGGAACTGTCGGCCTTGATTGCCTTGTTGAGGTGGGTTCCCATAACATAAGTTTGGATGATCTCTCCATCCGGGATTGTATGTGTTGGAAAAGGGATCATATTTATGCTAGGACTGTCCGTTGAATCCTCCACCAACTACATGAACCTGTTCAATGTAATCTTCTTGTATTGTTGGGCACATATCTGAGGTATGTCCTTGTAAGGAATAAATGCTACAAACTTTCACCTACTGTATATTTCCACAAGCCAAAGAACACACAAGAGAAGTAAGATCATTGACTTTATTTTCAAGGTTAGAAATACTTACCTTATTTACTCGTTTGTTTGCGAAGTCTCTACGCGTGCCAAATTGTTTCGAGTTGGCTGCCATGTTTGAGATCAATTGGCGTGCAGCCTTGAGTGTCTTATCTACCAATGCCCCTCCACTTGCAGCATCAGTGATACTACGGTCAGTAGACATCAATCCTTCATAGAAATATTGAATGAGCAGCTGATCGGGTATTTGATGATGAGGGCATTGAATGCCCAGTTGCTTAAATCTTTCCCAATACTCAGAAAGTGTCTCTCCATGAGATTGTCGAATCCCACATATTTCTTTCCTTATGTTAGCAACTCAAGATACTGGGAAATACTTTTCAAGGAAAATCTTCTTCATGGCATTCCACGTTCCAATGAAACCTGGAAGAATAGAGAAAAACCATGCATTTGTTGCCCCTTTTAAATAGAAAGGGAAAGCTTTCAACTTAACCTGTTCTTCGTCAACTCCATTCGGTTTCATGCCAACGCAAACCATATGAAACTCCTTGAGATAAGTATGAGGATCTTCACCTGCAAGACCATTGAATGTTGGTAGCAAATGTATAAAACCAGATTTGAGCTCGAAGTTTACATTATTATCGATGTTGATGCACAATGGTTGATTTTCCATGTTAGGAGCAGTAAGCTCCTTGAGTGTTTGTTGTCGTTCAACACCTTTTTGCATCCATCCTATTTGTTTTTCAGCTGTGTTTTGGTGAATACATGGCCGGTTTGTTCTTTGAATGATATTTTAAAAAATTTCTAACCTGTTTTATCAAAATAAGTATTAGGTCTTATTCTCATGTCAATGGACTTATTGTATAGGTCACAAAATGTATGCAATATTTTCTTTGTCCAAGCAGCTTTATCCATAGATTCAGTACCTTTCATTCTATATTTTAAAACATTCATCAAAGCTTGATAATATAATTCAAAGAGGTTAACAAAACCAACATGTAATATTAACAATAAGACGATGATACTACCTTAATTATGTAATGTTTATGGGAAGGGTCATGAGTGAAAAAAAAAGAAAATTTGAAATCAACTAAGGTTATGCATTGATTATCATTGTAATCAATCCTAGAAATGTGTTACCAACAAGCAACTACTTCTAAAAAAAAATAACACACTACCTATAGAACCTATACAACCAGTCGCCAAACATATTAAAAAATCATATAAATCAATTATTGAAAATCAAAATAGTAATTAAAAATTGACATTAAATTACTATTTCCACTATTTTCTTAGTAAATTTGCATTGAGAATGGACTAATACGTTGCCCTTGTTGTCGTGACTAGTTTTGATTTATGGGTAGTTGAATTTTTTATTTCTTCTTATCTTCTTTTGTGGTTTCATATTTTTCTGGGTTTTTGCTTATAAGCTGTTTTTTTTTTTGTATGTTTGAAGGGAGGTTCATATGGAAAAATTCAATAAAATAAATAAGGAATATTGTATCCTAAGTAGGTTCATCAGGTTTCTAGTCATGTATTGTGATGTTGTATACTTACTTTGTGTTATGGAGAAAAAATGGTCTTATATACCCCTTATTTCCTTTTTAGTAACTTCAAGATACTTGTAAGAGCGACAAGTTCTTCTTGCTATTTTGCTCTCCTAATTTATATCTATATCTTGTCTTTTTGAGATTATTAAAGTGTTACAAGAAGAAGTAACAAAATTATTAACAAGGGCTTTTGAGTGCTTGCTTTAGCTAAAATTTTGAATTTTAGGTGCAATTCTATGTTTATGCAAGTGTAATTAGAGCTCTTGTAACTCATTTGTTAAAGACATAACATTTTAAAAAATCAAAGTTAAATTATAAACACCTAAAATAGACTGCAATTCTCAATATAAAAGCAGTTTATAAAAAATAGCTTTTTCAGCATTCATAATTGCCTTCACACATAAGTTAATGCAAAAGTAACAATAAATCCAAGCATTAACCCAAATAAAAAATGCAAAGCCATTTTACAAGAAGCAGAACCTAGGTAACCTAAACTAATGCAAAGCCATTTTACAGGAAGCAGAACCTAGGTAACCTAAACTAATCAAACAAACAAAACTACATCACATATAAGTTAACTAAAAAAAGATTAAAATTTCAAAAGAAAAAAGTAACTACCTTCAAGAATAGGTTTCAATCAAAAAATTAATTAAACAAATGATGTAACTTAAACAATATGTTTCAGTTGCATGCTTCTAATACAATTTGTTTAAGGAAAACAAACATGACTAAACAAACATAAATTATCAGTAATGATAATTAATTAGAAGAAAAATAATTAATCAAGCATTACATAAATTGAAATATGTAGTTAATTAAAACAAATTTTTGGATGGACAGGAAGAAACTCATGGTCTATGTTGAAACCATCTATGTTTCCCAAACCCTTACTTGTTGTCTTTTTCAGTTAAACCACATATATTTGTGGTTTATTTATGAAAAAAAATGGAAGCATTGTCAGAAAACATCATAGGCAAATCTAAGTAAAATATCATTTAATTTGAGGAAGATTGAAGAAGAGGGTGAGGGGGCATGATATTAGAAATTGAAAAAAATAAAAAGAAAACCATTTCAGAGCTTATTCTTTGATGAATAAGTTAGAAGATCATTGAATGTTATCTCATTTACAACAAATACAATGATCTTTTCTAGAAATCTTAAAGTAATAAAACGAGTGCAAGCAAAAGAGATTTTGAGAGGAGAGAAGAGAAGTGAGGGGATGAGGGCTGGAGAAATCTCAACACTGTTGGTAATTTTTTTTTATTGGTGGAGAGGTGAGGGAGACAACAAAAAACAGGTCTGGATAGCTTATAAGAAACTGAGGTTGAACCTCGGTTTCTGATGGGTTCCACAATTACAAAAGTGTGGTTTAACCCTATCCAAACATAACAAATCTGTGTTCCAACCCAACCTCAGTTGCACCCACAAAACTAAACACCCTTTAAAAGACTTGGATTATGCAATGCTGCTTCACTGTTTACACCTCATTTCTTTTTCTTTTGTTTTTTTCTTATAAATTAGTTCTTAATTTTTTTTTCTCTTGTTGATTTGGTATTTTCTCTCTCTTTCCTTTTCATTTTTCTTTTTACAAATTGGTCATTATACTTTTTCCCATTTTGATTTGATTATTTTTGGACCTGATTGTATGAGATAAAGTTTTTAATTTAATTATAATTTAAATGCTATATTAAAAAAGTTGTTAATTACTATACAAAAAAAAATCAAGGTTCGCTCCACCCACTTCATTTTTCATAAGAGGTGGACCCTTTTTCTTTCTTTTTTTTTTATATAAAAAATTATCTTCCAATTTTTCTTCTTTTAATTGAATGTTTTTTCTTCTTCTTTCAAATTCATCATTCAGTATTTTGTTGGTTTTGAATTGGTCATCATAATTTTTTTTTCAATTTGCTTTCTATGAAGTCATTACATTTTCAAACAAACATCTCGACATTTGGTTGATGCTCAATTTTATAAACGTCTCTTTTTTATCATATCATTAAATAAAAAAATAAAGTATTTAAACCCAGTGGAGTCCATAATCCGGGTTGCGGGTTTGACGAATTAAGCCACGAAACCTGGATAAATCAAATATGTCGCCATCTCGATATTAAAAAAAAATTACATCATCTTGAATTTTTTTTAAAGCCAAACCAAGCTTTTATTGATCATTTAGGTTGCTTTTGAACACACTAAGTCAACCTGATCACATAGTGACAACTCCTATATGAGTTAATTTTAATTTTAAACCCGAGTTAGACAAGAAGTCAGGTTGAGATATTTCAAGTTTGACCCTCTAGATTGAAGTTTAATAACAAAGCCAAATAGTTAATTTGTTTTTAAATTCCACATTTCAATTTTTTTTGAGTGAATTCTTTTTGCCTTTTTATCTTTTGATTTCATCATTTAATACTTAGTTGATTTTGAAATGGTCTTCATAATTTGTTTCGATTTACTTTTTATGAAGTTATCTCAGTCTTAAACAAAAGTCCTAGTATTTGGTTGGTGCTAAATTTTATGAATGTTTATTTTTGTTATCATATCATTAAGTAAATAATAGTTAAAAAAAAAACAAAGCATTGGCCAAATAGTTTCTCCACCAGATTCTGCATATATATAACTCCAAGATGTAAATCGATAAATTTATGCATGCATCTAATTAAACAACCCAATAACCATTGTGTAACGTAATGAAAAAAATAAATTCATCAACAATAAACAATAATGAAATTAAGAAAACCAAGTGAAAAATAAAGATCAAGATATCTTACAACGCAACACGGGTAATTTACCTAGTCATGTTTAATAAATTCCTCTATCAAAATAAATTTGTAATAGAAAAAAAATATAAAATTTATAATAAAAAGCGACACACACATAAAATTTATTAAACAGTAATTATAAAAAAAACAATGCAAGGCTGCACGTAACACATAAAATTTATTAAATAATACTTAAAAAAATAATGCAAGATTGCACATATGAAAAATCTTATAAAAAAACCAATATTAAAAAAAAAATTAGTCTTTATAAAATTATGAAAAAACCATAGATGAATCATACTCACCTCTCTTAAAACTACACACACCTAGTATCTTTTAAAAATAATCACAATCTAATTAAAACATAAATAAAAAATTTATTTGAAAAAATATACACAAATAATGCATTATTTTTTAAAAACTAAAAAAAAACCAGGCTAGACGCTTGTGGGCCTGGTAAGCCAAGCCCAGCTTACCACGCCTAGCGCTTGGCATAATGAAGCAACGGCCTGTGCTCGGGCTTGCAAAGCCAGGCCCATGCATAAGCTTTTTTTTAATGTTTTCGTCCACCCCAAATATATATATAAAAATGATGCGTCGCCTGTTTCAATTCAAAATTCAGCCACTGTGGTGGCCAGAAAAACGAGGTCCGTCGTTTTTCACCCAAAAATCTCATTTTCAACCTATTTTTGATCCAAAACACCTAGAGAACACCATAGAGATCTTGTTGAACCAATCCATGGCCACTAAAAAGCCATAAAACCTCCCAAAACCCTGAAATCCACTAGGAACAAAAATTCTTTTTAAGCTTAGATATGTTGTTTTAGGTGTTTTCAAGGTAAAAAAAAACACTTGAACGCAATCCCCCTCATCATATTAAATATTGTGACACAAAAATCAACTGTTTTGGTGGCCAGAATTTTCCCTAACGCTAACTTTCTCGCTCTAGGCTGGAATCCGACAACTCCCTCTCTCTCTTCCCAATAGAAAAGTACTAAAAAATAAGAAAAATAAAGTTAGGTACCAAAATATATTGTCTTGAAATTCAAGGGACTGGTTGTCTTATATCTAAAAAATATGGGGGATTAAAATGAATGTTTCAACAAAACTTTCAACCCGCCCCTTGTGTTACCTGAGATTTTCACTTCAGTCTCTTAGCTTTCAATTCAATCCTCTCCTCTAAAAAAATATGCAATTAGGGGATAATTTAAGCTTCAAAGAGTCAAATCACACAAAATAAAAGTTTGAGGATTAAAGTTGTCATAACCCATTTTTTTTGGTTATTCCCATATTCATTTCCTTTTCTTAAAAATAAAACTACAACAGTGCCGTTTTGAACGGCATTGTTCTCCTTCTTCCCCTGCATATGCAGAGGCAAGGGAAGAATATCTTTGCTACCCTGTATTTTTTCCCCTTTTTTTTTTTCTCCTCACTTGCCCAAACCTTGACAAAACCCATGCCCCTCACCTGCCACCAAACAAAAATGCAGAGGGGACAAGCCCTGCGAGCGGCCTTGAGGCGGCTTCCCAGTGGCCGCCAGGCTACCTGCTACCCCTGTGCCATGATTAGACAAGGATGGTAGACTTCTCTCCCTATTTTTTCCCCTATAAATACGATAGAAACAGAGTAATTGGTGGGTGGGGGGGTGAAATAGAGGAATAGAAGAGAGAAAAGAACGGAAAACATAACAAAAAAAAAAACAAAAGAAAAACATAGTGAAGGTTGAGAAAAAAAACAGAGGGAACCAAAAGACATTTTCACGGTCGGAAAAAAAAACAGAGGGGGATGTCTGTTTGAGAACCAAAGGAGCTGAAAACAAAAAAGAATAGAGAAAGGAATATATGAGCAGAGGAAACGAATAGAGAAGAGAAGATTTGAGCAGAGGAAAAGAACAGAAAAACAAGAAACATAAGAGAATAGAAGAACAGTAACCTCCTTCTCTTTTGGTCTCTCTCTCCGCTGTTGGATGCAACACCGCCACCTTGAGGCACCGTCAACAACTTAACTATCCGCCTCTCGCCATCTTCTTCCCTTTGCCGGTTGCACTGCAACAATCTTGAAGAATAAAGAAGAAAACAATGCCTCTGCACAGAAAGAAAAAATAGCAACAACAATTGGTTGCTTCATCGTCGCTTGGAACCAACGCCCGATCATCTCCACCGCCACCGGCAGCATTGTTAGCAACCGCAGGTCAGCCCTCCTCCCCTTCCCTTTCTTCTTCTTTATTCCCTAGCTGCTCCACTGTTCTGCATGAACAGTAGAGAGTGAATTAATTCACTCTCCACTGTTCACGTTGCATGTGAACAATGGAGAGCTGCTCCATTATTCATCGGGCCGGTTTTAGACAAAAAAAAATTCAAAAATTTCAAAAATCTTTTCAAAAAATTTATGATTTTCCACATTTTATTAATTTTGCGTAATATTGGTTTGTACAAATCTGGTATTAAAATATCTAGTTTTCTTCGAAATGTTAAAACAAAAAAAAATTAAAAAAAATCTTGTTTTCATGCATACAACTAAGTCTTTCAAAGAATTTTTTTTTATATCATATTTTCATAAAATAAAAACAATTCAAAAACATGTTTTAGCATGCATTTTGGCTTTATATAACCAGTTCATTAAAGTCACGAGAACTTGACTAATATTTCAAAATTTTCAAAAAAAATATTTCATTTTCTTTTAATATTAAAGATTACGAACTTACACGTAAGACGTATTCATGATATTAAAAATATAGTTCTTTTATGTATAGACTTTAGAGCGGTTAGGTTTTACCCATTAAGATATGAATCTCCTTACCGAAGAGAACTTTTCTTAAACCGTAGATGGACCAGCAATTGAAAATACAAACAAGACCTTAGATTTCTATCAGACAATTAAACAATACAACTTACCTTAGGTAGGATGTATTTGGGGTGCTAATACCTTTTTTTTACGCAACAGTTCCCGTACCCGCTCTTTGAGACCAGTTAGGGCTCTTAGTGACCAAAATACTAGGTGTCAGCTTTTATTTCCTTTCCCACTGATAAGAGACAAGAATTCCTTGTCTCCCCATATTTGCCAGATAGACACAATACTTAAGAGTGGATTGATCGCCGAGACGCCGCACATATGCGACAAAAGTGAAAATTAATAAAAAATACATTGCTCGTCGTCCACCCTAAATATTAAAAAAAAAACGATGCGTCGCCTGCTTCAACCCAAAATCCAGCCACTGTGGTGGCTGGAAAAACGGGGTATTTCGTTTTTCACCAAAAAATCTCATTTCCAACCCATTTTGACCAAAAACACCTAGAAAACACCCTAGAGATTTTGTTAAACCAATACATGGCCACAAAAAATCCGAACCCCCCTAAAACCCGAAATCTACTCGGAATAAAAATTCTTCTTAAGTTTAGATATGTTGTTTTAGGTGTTTTCAAGGTAAAAAAAAAAGCACCTAAATGTAACCCCCCTATCATATGTAACCTTTTAACATAAAAATCAACCATTTTGATGGCCAAAATCTTCTCCAACGACCGCTTTCTCTTTCTAGACCGAAATCCAACGACTCCTTCCTTCTTCTCCCAACAAAAAAGGACTAAAAAAAAGGAAAATAAAGTTAAGTACCAAAATATATTGTCTTGAAATTCAAGGGACTGATCGTCTTATACCTAAAAAATATAGGGAACTAAAATAAATGTTTCAACGAAACTTTAAATCTACCCTTTATATTATCTCTGAGATTTTCACTTCAAACTCTTAACTTTCAATTCAATCCTTCTTTCTTAAAAAAAAAAATATAATTGGAGGCTAGTGCGAGCTCTAAAAGGTTAAATCATATAAAATAAAAATTTAAAAATTAAAGTAATTTTAAAAAAAAGGTACATTGCACGAATCCATAATTAAATATACAGTAATCATAAAAGTACACTGCTTTTTAGCTTTATATAAAATTTATGTAAAATGACTAAATTTACTTAGATTTTAAAAGGTAAAGTTATTAAATTTAATAAATTTATCCTCCACAGTGCATACCATAGCGGCCGACTAGCTTGTATAATAACAATAATAATAATAATTAAAAAAAAGTCTTCTGTCACCAATAGTGTGGTAGAAGGGACGTCTTCCCTATTTGCTATCAGAGATGTGGCGCAACCGCAGCGGCTGACTTGATAACACCCGGAAGAAACCAGTCGGAAACGATCTAACATACGGAAATTCTAAAGTCACCCGTCCAGCTCTCTCGCTTTCAGCAACCAAAAACCTTTACATATCACAGTCACAGTCGCCTCTGCGATTTTCTCAGGTCACCGGATTATCAGCCCGTGTTCCCAGCCGGTAAGTGCTTTCATAATTCCCCAGCTCTTTTGCTTTCAATTTATGCTTATTCTTTCATCTATTAGGGTTTGTTTTAATATATCCGATCCCTTTTGTTTCGGTTCCGGAAGTGTGATATATATCCACACACACAAAAGAAAAATATTCTAAACAAATAGAAAAAACAGATTTCCTTTGTTTCGGTGAAATTCACTTTTGATTAGGTTGAGTCTTTCGGTTCCTAGGATTTTACCAAATTTTAACAAATTCGATGATTTAGGTCGTGTTTACCCTCAGAATTTTTTTTTTTTGTAAAAAGTAAGGAAACATTTTTATTAAATACAAAAAAAAAACAAGGGATTCTTTAGCATAAAATATTAGAGGAAGCAAGGGATGGTGTTTTTCAATTTTCTAAAAAAATGGAGAATTTTCAAGAAACATGCATTTTCATTTTTAGTTAGTAAATGCATTTTCTTTAGTTTTCTGTTTCTTGGAAAAAATTTAAACTTTCCCACAAGTAATTGATTGGAGCCTAAATACTTCATCATGTTATTTTTGGTGATATAATAGATGGCTGAAGCAGGGTGTAGCAATGAGCGATTGACTAATGGTGAATTGAATGAGAAGGAAAAAGAATTGGATGATGGGACTGAAGAAAAGAAGGAATTTGTTGCTCCTGCGGTTGGGATGGAGTTTGAGTCTTATGATGATGCTTACAATTATTACAACTGTTATGCGAAGGAAGTGGGATTTCGTGTTAGGGTGAAGAACTCCTGGTTCAAGCGGAATAGTCGGGAGAAATATGGTGCAGTGCTTTGTTGCAGTAGTCAGGGTTTTAAAAGAATTAAAGATGTTAATCGTTTAAGAAAGGAAACAAGAACTGGTTGCCCTGCAATGGTAAGGATGAGGTTGGCAGACTCCAAGAGGTGGAGGGTGTTAGAGGTCATGCTTGAACACAACCACTCGTTAGGGGCTAAGATATACAGACCTGTTAAGAAGGTGAGTACTGGAAACAAAAGGAAGTCCCTTTCAAGTTCAGATGCTGAGGGACGTACCATTAAGTTGTATCGAGCACTTGTCATAGATTCAGAAGGTAATGGGAACTCAAGTCTGAATGCAAGAGATGTTATGAATTTTTCTGAACTTCCTGATCAACTGAACCTTAAAAGGGGTGATGCACAGGCTATTTATAACTACTTTTGTCGGATGCAGTTGACGAATCCAAACTTCTTTTATTTGATGGATCTCAATGATGAGGGGCATCTGAGAAATGTGTTTTGGGTTGATGCTAGGTCAAGGGCTTCTTGTGGTTACTTTGGTGATGTTGTTTATATTGACAACATGTATTTGTCAAGTAAATTTGAGATCCCACTGGTGGCATTTGTTGGAACGAATCACCATGGCCATTCTGTTTTACTGGGCTGCGGCCTACTTGCAGGCGAGACAACTGAATCTTATATTTGGCTGTTCAAGGCATGGATTACATGTATGTCAGGTTGCGGTCCACAAACTATTATTAGCGACAGGTGTAGAACTTTGCAAACCGCAATAGCTGAGGCGTTTCCAAAAGCTCATCATTGTTTTGGATTGTCGCATATCATGAAAAGAGTACCAGAAAAACTGGGAGGATTGCGCCACTATGATGCTATAAAAAAAGCGTTTATGAAAGCAGTTTATGAAACTTTGAAAGTGATTGAATTTGAAGTAGCATGGGGATTTATGGTCCAGAGATTTGGAGTTGGTGATCATGAATGGCTTCAGTCATTATATGAAGATCGTGTTCGGTGGGCTCCTGTTTATTTAAAAGACACAGTTTTTGCTGGAATGTCCGCTGCACGGCCAGGTGAGATCCTAAATCCATTTTTTGAGAGATACGTGCATAAACAAACTCCTTTAAAAGAATTTCTGGACAAGTATGAACTAGCATTACAAAAAAAGCACAAGGAAGAAACTATTGCGGATATTGAGTCCAGAAGCGTAGGCCCCGCTTTGAAAACCAGATGTTCATTTGAGTTGCAGCTGTCGAAGTTGTACAGCAAGGAAATATTCAAGAAGTTCCAATTTGAGGTGGAAGAAATGTATTCGTGTTTTAGCACAACACAGATACATGTTGACGGGCCAATCATTATATTTTTGGTCAAAGAGCGTGTTCTGGGTGAGAGTAATAGGAGGGAAATTAGAGACTTTGAGGTTTTATACAACAGAAGTGCAGGAGAGGTTCGTTGCATCTGCAGTTGCTTCAACTTCTATGGGTACTTATGCCGCCATGCATTGTGTGTGCTTAACTTCAATGGAGTAGAGGAGATCCCATGTAAGTATATACTGCCACGATGGAAAAAGGATTACAAGCGCTTGTATATTCCAGACCATAGTTCCAATGATGTTGATTCTACCGATCATATGCAATGGTTTAATCAATTGTATAGAAGTGCTTTACAAGTTGTGGAGGAAGGGGTGATTTCTCTTGAACATTACAGTGTCGCACTAGAAGCTTTTGAAGAGTCGCAAAATAGGGTTCGTGAGGTAGAAGAAAAGCAAGCATAATCCCGCCATAGGAAGCTGCTGCAAATTCTCTGTAAATATAATTGCAGTCTTGTAGGGCTGTGGTAGGGTGGCAAGATTGAACTGTTGGACTTGCAATTGCAAGACTAGGGATTCTGAGTTGGGTAAGCATCTCTTTATACAAAAACAATAAGAGGAGCAGAGTCTCCAAATTCTTGTTGCCATTATCTTACTGCATTGGAACCATAGGGTAGCTAGGTGGTGGCTGTTTAAATAATTTCAGTCTTCAATGATTTTCCTCCCTCTCCATTTTGCTGAGGGTTGGCTTGTAGCTGTTATTTTGTAGAGTATAAAATACACAATTTCTTCATCTCCCATCTTTGCTTCAACCTAACTAGTAAAGTCTCTAGCAACCTCTGAGGTATTTACATCATAAGCTAAATAACATTTTATTTATAAGTGACTCATGCATGGTGGCAAAATAGTGAGATTTAATTATTATTTTTTTCAATCTATATACCATATATTCTCAAGTAATGGAAACTTTCCCTTCACTTTGTTTTTTTTTTTTTTGAGGAAAATACCTAAACTAAACAAAGAAATCTCATTTATTTTTTTCCTTAATGTTTTATATTTTATTTTTTCTTCCTTTTTCCTACTTATTTAGATTTTCATTCATGCTTTTACTAATTCAACATCTAAAACCAATGAACTATGTGCATAATCTTTTTTTTATTGATTTAATTTTAAGTGAATTTGGCATTGTATTTTCACTTATTTTAGTTGTAACTCTATTTGGTTTATTGTAGAAATACCTCAATTTAGTCCCCATCCTATGTACTCGTCTAAATTGGATCCCAAATGTACCATGTTTACCAATTTGGTACCAATTGTTATAGAAAACTCTCAAGCAAGACCTATTAATATTCATTAATTTTCCTATCGATCTTTATTTAAAATAATGCCGTTCTATTGCATAGAATATGTACATTAGATGTAGTTAAAAAAAAAATCCCATTAGTTAGAAAATATTAATAGAAACTAACAAAAGGACTCAATTGAGAAATACAAGAAATATGTGGGGCCTAAGTGATAAGAATGTAAGAGTTTAGAATGTAATTGAGAATGTGTATACAAGTCAGGGACTGAATTAAGGTTCTCTTTATTTCAACCTTAAGTTGCTCCTTACAATATTTTCATATTGGCCCCTCATTTATTTTATTTTAATTTCACTACCATATACATACATACATACATACATACATATATATAAGAAAGAATGATTTATTTTAATAAGAACTCCTACTCTTCAAACCTCTCTTCCAGTTCCAGATCCCAACTTCTTTTACGTGGTAGATCTTAACGAGAAAGGATACATGAGAAATTTGTTTGGACTGATGCAAGGTCTAGGGTTGCATCTGGTTATTTCTGTGATGTAATTGCAAGTGACACTGTGCTTGACATACAAATTTGAAGCACCACTGGTTGCATTTATTGGAGAAAACCACCATGCTATCCTCTTGGGCTGCGGTATGCTTGCCGATGAAACCATTGAATCATATGCATGGCTGTAGAGGGCATGGCGTACTTGCATGTTAGGACGTCCTCCGCAAGCTATCATCACTGACCAATGAAGAACCTCGCAAACTGCTATTGCTGATGTTTCCCAAGAGCTTCTCATTGTTTTTTTCTGTCACGTCTCATGCAAGGAATTCCAGATATACTCTGGGAGAATTGTTTTATTTTGAAGCAATTCAAGTATCATTGAATAGAGTAGTTCACTACTTCCTCGAGCCTGAGGAATTTGAAGCTGCTTGGGAAGATATGACACAGCGTCATGGAATTAGGGATCATAAATGGATCCAAGCATTACACGAAGACAGGAAAAGGTGGGTTCCAGCTTATTTGAAACAGACACTGGCAGGAATGTTACTGCTGCACTAAAATGAGATTGCCATCTTTAATTTCTTGAAGGAATCTGGATAGCCATGCTTCTCTCAAAGTAATTTGGGACAATTATGATCAAAGCTCTACAGGAAAATCATCGGCTTGAATCCTTGGCTGATATGGATTTGAGGAATTCAAGTTTTATGCTAAAGCCAAGATGTTACTTGGAGCTGCAGCTGTCAAAGTTGTACACAAAGAAAATCTTGAGGAGATTCATAAGGAGGTGGAGGGCATGTTCTCCTGTTTTAGAACAAGACAGGCTTATGTTGATGGGCAGGTGATGACATATATTGTCAAATAACAAGTTGAAATTGAAGGAAGCAAGCGGGAGACTAGGGATGTTCTTTGTGCTTGTGGATTGTTTATTTATGTAGGCATGCATTAAATGTTCTTAACCAAAATGGCTTGGAGGAGATCCCGCCGCGATATATTCTCACACGATGGAGAAAAGATATGAAGCGTTCTTATGTTCTTGATCACAACTGCAGTGGTATTGATACTAATAGTCCAATTCACAGGTACGACCATTTGTACAGATGCTATGTGCAGGTTGTAGCGGAAGGAAGGAAATCACAAGATTGTTACGAAGGAAGCTATTGATACGAAACCGTCGATATAAATATTCAGAAATCCACAACAAAATAGATAAACAATCCAAGAAAATCAAAATTCAGGTTTAAAAAGAAACAATAACCTAAAAATAGTTATGTATCTAAAAACTAAAAGTATTGAAAACAAACTTAGACTTGTTGTTTATAACTAAACATGAACCCAAAATATACGAAGACGCCATAATATCAATTATACCTTAATAGATCAGTTGTTGATCTCTATCTAAACAAAGAACATGTTTTGCACTTGGCAAAAACCTGAATTATTCAATAAACTGTCAAAATTTGACAACCATGAAAAACATATATAGTCCTTCTAAATAACCCTAATGGATAATTGATCTGAGGCTCAAAACAAAATCCAAAAAAACTAAAGCTCAAAACACTTAATAAACCCTAAGTAACGACTAATGGGTTGTCATGAACCCAAATTAAAGATAAAGTCAAACAAGTCCACAATAATAAAAATAATACAAAACCCTAATAAAAAAATTCTTCTTGAAACAAGCTTAAATAGTCTAAAACAACTAAGTACTCCAACTCTCCTTTCCTTAATAGCTAGGATAAATAAAGAATCTTTGCTCCATTTGAAAACTATATTGTTGTTCATTAAAAATCCTTGTAGAATTAGAAAACTTCTAAAAATAAACTGCTAAATATCTTTGTATTATTAGGAAAAAAATCATTTTCAAATAAGAAGTCTACAAGTAAAAAGGCAACACGTAGAAAAATTCGTACAACACATTATGACCTATATCGTGATGCCTTTCTTAACTCTGATAGCCTTGAAATTTTAACTCAATATAGAACAATACCTCTTCAAACTTTTGCTAAAATTTCAGCCCAATTCAACAATCGAGTTTTGATGTATGCTTGTTAGTTCAAAACCAGACAATAGAAAACATTATGCTAAAATCCAAATCTGATTGTTCAACTCTTGCATGGATCGTATCATTCCCTATAAATACAAGAGGATTCGTCCTTGAATCTGTAACATGAAGAACACCCTCTAAAGGCAATAAACCACCTTCAACCCAAAACGAAGGATCACCATCAAAACCCTGTATAGTCTTGTTAG
>Ga0325414_1002575_pt1 | contig 18480 bp, 8 predicted proteins | sample PopdelMetagenome_8_FD_206183 | JGI IMG/M metagenome (GOLD analysis project Ga0325414, IMG submission 206183) | Populus deltoides microbial communities from Bellville, Georgia, United States - Leaf-PdKOR-R3 | ecosystem: Host-associated > Plants > Phyllosphere > Phylloplane/Leaf | place: USA... | reverse complement strand
ATAGTTTATGCTTGTTAGGAAAATGAAATACTTCAATGTACTACAATCAAACAATTAAGATAACAGAATCTCCAACTTATTAGATCATCATAAAGCCTATAGTTTTTAAGCAAAGCCTATTAAGAAACAAGAATGTCCAACTGTTAGATCATTGTAAAGCTATAGTTTTTAAGCAAAACCTATTAAGAAAAAAGAATGTCCAACTGTTAGATCATTGTAAAGCTATAGTAAATAATGTACAGAAATTATATAATCAAAAGTAACTTGAGCCATAGACGACAAGATACTAGAGAATAATTTAGAAATTCCCCAACAAAAGAATCAACAAGTATAAACAGTAAATTGAATGAATTTAATTGAGATATTAACAGAGATGAACATGAGTACCTTATTATCGAAACAATTAAGCAGAATCTGATAAGAAATGGCACTCCTCAGGTGATTGCCACGAGTGCTGACTCCTGAAATGCATTCCACAGTCTGCAAACAGTTCAAGTCCCTGGGGCTTCTGGAATAACCAATGATAACAAGAATGAGAGAAATCAGTCACAAGCAAACCACCTTCCATCTATCTTTCTTTTAAGGACTCCCACTTTCTTAAAATTACATATCAAGTTGCAACAATTGCATTAGTTATCTAAATAATAAGTAACTTCCTCATGACAATAATATATATTGTATATGTAAATCCTAGATGTGAAAATATGCAGAATTCATCTCCTGAAAAAAAGAAAACAAAACAGTGATAAATTGATATGTCAAATAGGAAATGAGGGACTGTGAGATAAAAATAATAAGTCAGAAATAAAGTTCAGATTCAAATTCCATTGGTCATATGGAAAGTATTGTCTACAATGATAGAAGTCCCAACGAGGAGTATAATACTGAATTCCATTATTTGAGGTATCTTGAAACACTTTCTTTGCTTTTAAAAGTGATTTAAAAGAAAAAAGGGTGATCAAAACACTTTCTTTGCTTTTGAATCAAGCTTAAGCATCAACAGCATATGCACAATAGGTGATTGAATTGCAACATGTCAGCTTTCATGCACACCACTTGCACCCATGTGTCAAGTATCAATTTTTATCTCTGTCCATCCCCCACCCCTCAAGCCCCAAGCCTGTTTCTGATGTGTAATGTGTACATGAGGTGCGGTTGCATCACTTATCAAATCTGAAGACATCATATGGGAGGTTACACCCCTTTGCTTGTGGAAAGATGTACTAAATAATGACAGGCACCATAACATATTCCAGACAAAATGAGGTTAACGTACATTGCATTTTTTTTTAGATAAAAAAATAGCTAACAATTGCTGAGTTTGTTTCCAATGATTTCAATCTTCACTCTTTGCTTATCAGTTATTTGCATCACACAAACACAAAACATGATATCCATTTCACCTTTGGCATATTTCAGGCTGACATAAACTTACAAGCACAAGCCAACAGCCATAAAACCTGGTACTGAGATATGAGCAAAATTAAAGTCTTCTATCCTTAGACTTGGAGCAAAACCTCCAGGTAAAGATATGAGCAAAGAATGTACATCCACCCTCTGCTAGCCATATAAAAACTATTACCATTCAGTAAACTCTTAAAACAGTTAGGAGAAAAGCCACAGGGTGAAATGGTAGCAGATCAAGTACTTCAAAGAAATTTTGATGAAAACCAATGCAACAAGGTATATTTGAAAATAGGATACGATGATCCAAGAAGTCCAATGCTAAAAGCTATATAGCAATTACCTGCAAGCAAAGGATATGAGCAAAGAGTGTACATCCACCCTTCTGCTAACCATGAAACAAATTACTAACATTCAGAGAACTCTTAAAACCAGATTGGGGAAAAGCCACAGAGGGAAATGATAAGCAGAACAAGTTCTTCAATGAAATTTGAATGAGCACCATTTCAACAAAGGCATTTTTAAAAATAGACCATAATGATCCGAGAAGTCCAGTGGTAAGAGCTAAATAGCAATTACCTGCAAGAGATGGATCTTGCTATCTTTTCACAGCTGTTATTCCATTCTTCATCTGTGAAGTAACTGATAACTGATTGCACAAATTCATCCAAAAGCACCAGTAAACCTTCAAGCTGGCGATCTGAGGAAAGGAAAACAGCAACTTCAACTAGTTCCTCAGCTTCTGAAGCTGAAAATACAGGCCGTTTGCTCCTGAAAAGAAATAAACCTCATTAACCATAAAAATAAAAAATAAAAACACATTTCAAACTAGTAGTAGAATTTGCAGCTTTATTTTACATGTGAACAAGACAGTATCCAATTTATGACAACATATATTTCACTAGTGTTTTTTCATAGTCATCTCATACCTGACACAACAACAGGCAGCTACAAATTTGATCCAGGCTCTAATATTTTTAGGCGGCCCTCTAACCCCTGAATCTGAAAGGTAAACATAATATATTTATTGTAAAAATAACTTCCTATAGGCTGTCCACATCTGCAGAGCACAAATGGTTCTTTCTAACAAATTGCAGGTGTCCTTCACTAAAACAAAATAAAAGTCAAACTGGTATTTGACATGGAAAACTCGCAAATGCTTTATCTCAGTATCAATGCATTAAAAAAAGGCATAAACAGCATAGAAACAGATGTTCCCAAACTAATCAGATGTGAATACACAACAATGTAAGAATCTCACAGGACCACAACAATGAGAGAATGCAGATAAGAACCTTACATATTGATCAATTCCTTCTTGCAATCAACTTTGAAAAGAAGATGGCATGTGAGCTTTTAGAAGAATACTTCTTTCCTTATGCATCTTAGTTTTCTTATTTAGTTTATATATCCGCAAGTTATTTGGATTTACTTGTTGTCATGTGATCACCATGTGGCATTTTATTTAGTAATTTGTTTCCAAAAGGATTAGGAGCAGGGCATTTCAGTAGGATAAAAAGGTTGCAGCAGTTATTTTATAAGACAATCTTTTGTTTCTTATCAATCACCTCACATTTTAGAGGTTTCTTTCCAATCCTAAACCCACTACTCTTGTTCGAACTTTAATTTTATTCAGATTTTAGCTATACTTGTAATTGCTGTTTTCTGTTGTTTTCCTCTTCCCAACATCCTACCCTGCATCAAAGACAGTCCACATTGACAATTGAACCTCGAACATCAAAAGGATATCAATAGGCTAAACTGTGCCTGATGTAGCAAAAATCCTAAAGACATGTATTTTACCCACGCAGACCATTCCACTCATCCACATCACTAAGCTTAAAAACATGTAGATATCAGATAACAGAAATCTATCCAACAAGTTCACAATAAGCAATACTAAGCCCAATTCATAGCCAGTAAAGTGAAATTAAGCATCAAGCATTGTGCAGATCAGAAGATAAAGGAAACAAATATGTAAATCCATGTTTCCATCTAACATACAATATATAGGGTTTGTCAAACCAGTGTTGTTGCACACTGGAAGGGGCATTTCTATCATCACCACCATCCAACTTTACCTCATGCATCTTGCATATGATAGCATCCAGACTTGCTTTTATTGGCCACAACAAGGTTTTCAAGGTGTAGTTCGCGAAGAGACAAAATATGTATATGCTACTACACAAAACATGTGTATTATGTGTAATATAATACAGTATGTATGTTTTCTCTTCTGTAGGATACATGAGATATATGTACAGACAGTTGGACTCATGTATGTGTTTATGTATTTATGCATGCATGTACCATCCCAAATTCATATTTTACTTTATTGTTAACATAAGAGAAGTGGCAAAGAGGTTAGAGAACTTACTGGTGATTATTGATTCTGTTTGTGACAAATAATTGAAGAGAAATCCATATGTTTTGAGAGCACTTCTCAGCTCACAGTAACTGGGAAACCACTCGATTCTGATAGGCAGCTTCTCAGTCTGATTAAGCATAGCAAAAGAGCCATAATACTTGAAAGGACTTAATGAAAACACAAAATGAGGTGTCAAGAACTTTGCAACTAACCAATAAAAGTAAAAATCAGGTTCACCTTATCACGAGGCGAAAGAATGTTGCACCAGAAGTCACAGGCAGATGCTCTCAACTCTTCTTTTGATGAATATAACACTAACAAACCAAAGGATGAGCACATAAATAACATCAAATGAAAACAAAATGAACTCTTAGGCACTAACAGATACACTTACTCAAATAGAATGTCCATTTAGCTATTGATTTTTCTATATAGCTATGGGTGTTGACCAATTTTGAGAGCCAACCATTTACTAATAGTCCTTCAAGAAAAGTTTCCACTGCAAGGGCATGTCAAAGAGGAAAGTATAATAGTTAGACAGTTGTGTCAAACTGGTCACAATGAAAAACATAAATTTCATTTTGTGAGTGCACGCATGTGTGAATCAGGAAAAGAGAGGCAGACATGCAGAATTGGTGAGAAAACAACAAGAAATAATTCAAGAAAAGTAGAATATGAATAACCTTTTTCTGTGGTGAGTTCAACCAAAGAGTTGAGCTCGCTGCTCATGAAAGATCGCAAAAGTGAGCAACTTCCAAGCTCAGGCAGTGTAAGAACTGGCGGGGGTTTCTGCAATTCACCCAGAGAATAACAAATTACCATAAATTATAAAAAAAATGAACTCCCATTGAAACCAGTCCAAATACCAAAGCAAACATCAAGTAGCATAGCTATGAGTTCAAATTCATTCATTAGAAGAGGACCTGATTGCCAAAAACACGTACACCCCACGTGGCAATCTCTGCCTCACCACTCAATTCTTGCATCTAAATCAAGGACCAACTTGTCAAATGGCCAAAAGGGAACACATAAAATGGCATTAAAAAGCATTCAAAGATCTACAGCAGAGAAGTCTATCATGCCTGATTGTGGCATTCATTAATTTGTTTTGATATTAAAGCTTCTTTGTCAAAATCATCCTCATCTGAATCATATTTTTTCTTTGCTTTTGCTCGTTTAGATTCCCTCTCGATCACTTTGCTTTTCTCCTGGTAGTGATCAGTCAAAAGATCATCCAAGCCAATAACTTTCTTGCTGCTTCGTATTGTAAACAAAACAAACAAGTTAAAAAATTTATCAAAAGCAAAACTTGCATTGCAAATTCAACAAAAATTACATCACAAAAGGGGGTGAGATGATATCCTCTACTCAATCGGTGGTCCAAATGCCAAGCAAGTCCTCAAGTTTGTTACATTTTATCAGAAAATATCATCTCTTACTTAATGGGTTCTCAATCTAATTAAAAAATTTCACCTCAAAATTAAAATAATAAGAAAGCAAAAAAGGGTTCGCTTCACAAAAAACTGGTTCTAAAAGAAAAGAAACAAAGTCCATGAAATCATGAGCAGTATTATCAATCAAGACAATACACAATAATCACATAACCAACAGCAATGCTCAAAAACAGCAAAACTAGAAAACTGAACTAGTTGATACCCAGATCAAACTTTCCAACAAGAGTAGGTGTACAAAAGCAAAACAAGATAAGTGATTTGGGGGGGGACACAGACCTTTTCTTGACAATAACAGGAGAATTGAGAAGTGGGTCTTCAAATTCAAAGTCAAGAGGAGCATCCATGTTCCAGATTCTCTCTCTCTCTCTCAAACTCCAACACCCTTTCTCTCTATAGAGACTATATTATATGTTTGGAGCCAAAATTTTTAGAAGAGAGGCGCCAGACTGAAAGCGGCTTTCAAAATGTCTTCATGGTTCGTCACTTGTAGAAAACCGGGGTCAGATTACTCGACGCCTTCAACTCCTAAATTACAAAACCCGGCCTGGCCAGGCTTAGGTTGCTTGATTGGTCAATCAAAACCACATTGTTATTTCAGATATAAAATAAAAGTTTATTATCTCTTACCGATTGGCTAATATCAATTATTTGGATATTATAAATCAAAATATGTATATTAATTGAAGGCTATTGTGTTGGATGAGTTGACTAAACATACTTGATTGTGGTATTTATGTAATTTTTCATGTGCATGATTATTCATTTTATTTATAAAAAAAACTATTTTTTGTTTTAAAGGTTTTCATTTTTTTATATATATAAAATTTAATTTTTCCTAGAGATTTTTTTGGGATTCTATTTAAAAAAAAATAGAAAACATAAATATACAAGTTTGAAAAACTTTTAAAAAAATTCTCAAACTTAAATAAATAAAAATTAGTCAATATTTTATTTTTAAAATTAAAAAAAAACTAGTAAGCATAAATAAATGAAATATTATTAAAAATATTTAATTAATTTTTTATTTTCTAAATATTTAATTTAAAAATATTGTTCATTCTAAGCTAAGTCTTGCTCTAGATGGAGTCAGACGTTAATCTAGGCCCCGTTTGTTTGGAGGAAAGTAGTTTTTTTTTAAAAAATGGTTTTCTTGAAAAGTAAATTCCAAGAAATTAAATTATTTTTTGATATTTGGTAGTGTCATGGAAAGTAAGTTGGAAAACACTTTTCAGTATTTGGTTATGTTATGAAAAATGAGCTGGAAAATAGCTTATTAATGTTTTATTTTTTTTCAAGTTTATTAAATAATAAGAAACAAATCTTACAAATTAAAGGTTGGATGAAAATAAAATTAAAAAAAATCTAATTTCATAAATTATTTTAAATAAAATAAATAATAATCAAAATAATAAATATCAAATCTGACAAATAAAAAAATTGAAAGATGGTGAAATTAAAATAATAATAATTATAATTTTATAAATTATTTTAAATAAAATAAGTAACAATCAAAAGAATGAGGACCAAATTTGATAGATAAAAAATTTCAATTTAAAAAATGATAAGAGAAAATTAAATAAAATGATAAAAATAAGGACCAAAGTTAATATAAAAATGAAATTAAATCAAAATTTAAGGGATAAATTTGAAAAAAAAGGATTCAAATAAAATATATAGCAATCAAAAGTTTGAGGACCAAATTTGACATAATCAGCAAATAATATGATATTTTTAAATTTTTTATAATTTCTGGAAAGTGTTTTCCGTCTAAAATAAAAGAAAAATATTTTCCTAAAAATCAAGCCAAATTTTTCTTTGACAGGAAAGTGTTTTCCGTTGACCAACTTTCTTAATGATAAACAAACACATGAAAGTTTGGAAAGTGGTTTTCCGGAAACTACTTTCTAGGAAACAAATGCACCCCTAATTGGTACTTAAACTTATGCCAAATAAAGAAAAATGATATGAATTAATACATAAAAGTTTATAAAACTACTTTATTAATTTTAGAAACAAATTAAGCGAGATAAAATATAACTTTAAATATATTTTATGCAAAAATGAAGAGTGAATGATTGAAAAATAAAAATAATTAAGATATTACAATTGGTGAACCAAAACAAAAAAGAGTGAATTATTTATATTAAGAAATATAAATTGAGTCAATTGGACATAAAAAAATGTTTCGAGCTTGAAAGCTTGATTCGCTTATAAATGAAAGTTGGATCCTTTATTTGATGATTGCTAAGCTTTGAATTTTTAAATGTTTTTATCTACTAATTTTAGGTTGTGTAGACAAGAGAAAGAGCAACAATTGTTTTTGTTTTCATATGTCATTTCAAAAACTACAAAATGAAACCTAACATAAGTGGTAAGAATGAAAAGATAAAGGGTAAACTATCTAAAACCTCCTATACGTTCGTGACAATCATGTTTTGCATTATCACTCTTCATAAATTATAAATAACATTCTTAACTAACTCATTTATTATTAACATCATCAAAAAATTAAGAATATCAAAATACTCATATAAAATAATTATCTAAACACATAATACTCACCCCTATTTCTCTCCTTCTTGCTCTCTTTATCTATCTCTATTTCTCCACCCAATTGAAACCTAAAATAACCATTTAAACATATAATACTCACTTTTCTTTGTCTCTCTCTCTCTCTCCATCTTGCTCATTTTGTCTATTTTTGTTTCTCCACCCAATTGAAACCTAAATTGAACTCATCACTCCTTTAGTAAATTAATATTTCATCATCATCTCCTATAACAAATCAACCCTTCACTATCATCATCCTTTCTAAATTCAACCTACCATTACAACCATCTAACTTGTAGTCCAACACCCACCAAAGCATCATAGCTTTTATCTCCACCAAACTCACCCTCCACCACCACCATCTCTCCAAACTAAATCCATTATTATAATCACTTAGCTTGTAATCCAGCACCCATCAAGCCATTATATCCATGATCTTCTCCATCAAATTGACCCTTTACCATTACCATCATTTTCAAATTGAACTTGTCACCACAACCAACTAACTCATGCCCACCATAACCATTATCAAATATTAAAACTGAACCAAACATACTCAACCACCTATGTTAGGGACATGAATATCAATGGTGATAACATCAACATGGTTTGCCATCAATCTGACTCTTTATTCCCTCTTTTCTATTTCTCATATCATATATGTTCTCACTCTTCTCATTATCCTTTCATATACAAACATTAATAAAGGGTTGGCTTATATTTTAGTCTAGTTGATGTTTTTTTACCACCAATTTGATAATATGTATATGAGAAATCTGCTTCTAGGCATGTCAATTTGTCAAAGGATATTTTTTATTGTCTCATATTTTTTTCCTTTTTAATATACTAGTTTTTTTATTTCCAAATGTTATAAAGCTTGATATGGGGGGGGGGATTGAAGATCCACCTCTATAAAAACTCAAGAATTTTAATGGACAAGATGGTGATTTGTAATGATGGTTTTAGTACTGGTAGAGGTTGATGGTGTTTGTAAGAAAGGTGAAAATTGGTTTGTTGATTGGTTTTTTTTTTAAGAATGGTAGCAAACGTGGGTCTCTTTTGTTATTGTTGAAATTTAAAGGCTTAATTTTAATGAGGGATATTGTAGTTTGTGGTTGATGGTTTGAGAGGAAAGTAATAGATAGTATAGTTTTGTAGTTATAGTTTTGGTACTAGTGGAGGTTGATGATGTTTGAAAGAAAAATAATAATTGGTCCAATTTTGTAATGGTGGTTTTGGTGTGGTGGAGGTTAATGATGTCTGAGAAAAAGGTAATAGTTAGTTTGTGATCGGTTTGTATTTTAGAGGATGGTGGTTAGCATAAGTCTGTTTTGTTAGTTTTGTTATATTCCGGTCAAAATAGCTAGTATACCTCATATCATTTCAAAAAATAAAACAAAGTGGAACAAATTTCATCTCCCTCGGGAACTCAAGTCATTCCAAAGTGGAACAAGTTTCAAGTTTAGTTCGTTCATTCTGTTCCGAATAAAATAAGTTATATGGAGCATAAAATTTTAGAATTTATAAAACTCATTGACTTGTCGGCATATAGCAATCTGGTGTATCATTTTGCATTAGTGATATATTATTCCATAGAGTATGTAAATTCAATACCTCTTCAACTTAAATAGTTGATTTTGAAAGATAATGAAAGGTACAATAAGAAACCCTTATTATTGTCATCAGAAGTTATTTCATTCAATGTTTTGCAGCTTCAATTATGAATAACAACAAAAAAAATGCCAACATCTATTGTCCAATGCTTAATTCATTTAACATCATATCAGATAAACAAAAAGCTGAGTTAAAAGATAAGAATGAGAAAAACAAAAGGTATTTATTATGAATTATACCAGAAATATTTCATGATTATTATTGATTTATGGTTGGTATACATTGCAAGTAAAAAAATATCCTTTAAATTACAAATAAAATGACAAATTGTCCATATATGCAATTATCAAGCACTTTATTCATTATATAACAAATTTGGAACAATGGAATATTCATACATATTTGTATACAAATTAAAAAGGATTTGGTCTTTATTCGTTACAATTTGAGGATTCAACAAAGGTAAAATATTAATATTGTCATATTAATAGTAATATTAAAAATGATTATTACTACATCCATTAAAATTTGAATTATTTTTTTAAATAAATTTATCACTAATATATATGGTTTATATTCATATTGTTATTGTTTTCTTTCATGTTTGTACTTTACAGGAATCTGAACAAAAAAATGTATGCTTTAGATCTTATTATCCTCGACAACATTGACTTATTAAATGAGTAGATTTTTGAAGAATCTAGTGTTCTTAATATACAAGACTTAAAATGGTAAACTATTAAAGTACCTTTGTCTACCTTGACTTTGAGGATGAAGATATCCATTTTGATGACGAAGATGAGCTTAGTGAAAATGATCATATATTGAAATATCTAGTTGATGACTTTTTCTACATAACACCACAAGATCAAAATCTTTATCTATATGTTAATGATGTAGATGATGTTTGATTTATGTTTTCTTTGTATTAAAACCTTTTACTTTCTTAATATTTTGGCATGTTGTTTGTGTTGAATTACTTTAAGTTTAAGTTCTTTTTAGTCTTGATCATTTAGGAATGCTTTAAATTTTGAAATCATGTTTAGATGCTTGACATTGTGTTTGTATTGCATAATTTAAAGTTAATTTATCTATGGATTTGAATTGAAATCATTTATGTTGAATTAATATTTTAAATTATATATATTATATGTATAGTACACGACCCATAAATGAAACGTCAAAATGTTTTAAAACTAAAATTTATCCTTCCAATAAAAAAAACAAAACACCAACCAAAATGAAATTGGCAATCTTGATTATAACCAGGAAAAAGCTTATCTGATATAAAAATAATTATCCTACAATTCTATAAACTCATCCTAAAAAATATTTCTTGATAAATGGATATTCTTCAAAGATCATCAAAATATGACATTCACACTTATTGAGATCAAGCATGAATCTTATAATCATGTAGTTGTTGTTGTCTTATTCCATAGTCACAAACCCAGTGACAAACTCCACAACCACTTTCTTATACCATGGTTGATTGATGTTGGTTAAAGAGAGAGAGAGAGAGAGAGATAAGTTAATTTGGAGACATTAGTTGATTTTGAGTTTGATGGTTGTTAGATTTTAAAAGGTGAAAAGTTAATTTTAAAGAATATGAGTTGATTTTGGGGATTAAAGGTAATGTGAAATGTGAAATTAGTTGATTGACAATTAGTTTTTTGTAATGGTGAAAACTATTTGAATATGTTTTAAAATTGAATGAGAGTTTTTAAAATCTAATTACTTTATTATTTTATTATATTTTTCTGGTAATTCTATATGGATAGTTCAAGTATTAATATTAAAACTAATGTGTTCATTAGTTATTTCTAAATCAACTTAAGTCAAAAGATTATTAAATAACTTCTCCTACCAAAGAAACTAATAAAATCATTTTCATAGATTTTTAAATAGAAAAAACTTTAAATTTAACATAGGCCTTTCAATGTTTGGTGCAATAAGCCTTGAAGAATTTATTTTTAAGTTGGGCTGGACTTATGGCTATATAAGTCCACTACTAAAATATAGGACCCTCTAATGTCTAGGTTGGAGAATGTGTAGGAGGAAAATAACTTATAGCAAATGAAATGAGAATGAATAAGGATATTTGATGTGATTGTTATGTGTATTTATCATGTTGTGTAAACCCCTGGCTAGAATTTTTCTAAGTTAATGAAATATGAAAAATTTACCTGATAGCAAAGTGGGTTAAATTAAATTTTTTTAAAAAATAAACAAGATAAAAATAGTGAAATTAATAAAATGAAAAAGGAAGTATAGGACTAAATTATTATAAAGGAAAATTTTGTGGGGATAAAGGGAACATGTATGATCAAGAGGGGTCAATGTACAAATAACAAAAGATTAAGGGTTAATGTACAAATGATAAAAAAAAATGAGGGTCAAAGTGAAATTAATAAGAAGATGACACTATAAATACCTTTTCATTCTTTCTCTCTTTTGCCATGGACTTGCAAGAACAAGAAAGGGGTTAGGGTTCTTCGATTTCTTCTTCTCATTTCTTAATAAAATATTCACCTAAAGGATAACTTAGAGTGATTAAAAAAGTCAATAAGTGATCAAAAAGAGATATTTGGGTGGTCTAGAGAGTTTAGAAAGAAGTTAGAGAAAAGACACATTGATGACATAAAATTTCGATAGCAATATCTTTGTTATCCACTGTTGGATTAGACTGCCTTCTGGGTATGTTGTTCATCTCAATGTCCTATACATTTTCAGCGAAGAGATTTTCAATATTAGTCTCTGTTGGAGAGATATCGCTGGAGGAAACACCCTTTTGAACAGTCTCATTCGCCGACTGTTTTCTCCTCCTTCCATTGTTGGATTGGGCTGGAATTTGGATATGTTATTCATCTAGATGTGATCTGAAATTCAAACTATGGAGATCAGAAAAAAAAAAAAGTCTAGATAGAAATTATTCTTCTTGAACCGTAGGTCTGTAATTTTTAGGTCAATTAGGTTAAACCCCATTTTCTGGTAATTTAATTGTTGGCTAAAGATGATATTTGAATATGTTATACTTATTATAATAATATACAATTTGATTGTTGGGATTGTGTTGAATATTATTCTTTTATTAGTTGTTGTTGTTTGAAATAGCTGCTAGAAAACTAATTCTGTGTAAACAAAAAACAAGCTAATCGTTTTGAGAAATAGCTAGACCGATTTAAAAAATGATCAAACAGTTTTTCAAAAAAGTGAGATTGATTTGGCTACTGCCTAATTTTGACCTAATTATATGTTTTGGTTTTTTCTTAGTTTTCTTTTATTCTTTTAGGGCGGTTACAAATAGAATTTGAAATGTTATTCTTCATAAAAGTTGTAGGTGTGGATGTTACCTTTCAAATGAAAGTAACCTTGCTTAATATGGAGTTGTATAACTTCAGATATGATCCAAAAACTGAGTGAAGGTCTCAACCAAAAAAAATCTAGACATGTTTCGTATGTTATTGTGATTGTTTAATTTGAACCTTAAAGATGTATAATTTGGGGTTAAATTCTCTATAAAGGTTGTAGGTATAAGTGTTATCTTTCAAATATAATTAGTATTGATTCAATTAGAGCTACATAACTCCAAATATGACTTAAAAACTGAAGGGATGTCAAAATTAATATTGTTGGACAAATTTCATTAAGTATGATAACATGTAAATTTAGGTATGTTAAGGGCATAAATGGTTTCCTGTCCTTCAATAAAGTTGTAGATTAGTGTTTTATCTTTTAAAATAATCAAGCTATGTTCAAAACCGAGGTCTATAACTCTACTTATAAATAAAATATGAAACAGTGCTTATAAGTAATAAAATGGGGATAGAAAATGTACTGAGGAAATTAGTTGAAGGAGAATGAATTTATAGTATTGGACTTTTGTGAATTAAATTTCAATGATATAAGAATTTACATTATAGTAAAGTCATGAAGTGATACTTATGATACCTCTTAATTCAAAATAAGAGAGGTGTCTGAAGCAGGTTTATCTATAGTTAGGAAGGGCTCAATCAAAAAAAGAAGCAGGTAGATGCTCGATATCTTATTAATTTTGTTCTATTTAGAATTGTTAAAACATCATAGTTAGATTTTTATTCAATTGTATTATCATTTGATATGAGATTGTTGTCGTACTATGAGCTATATGACTAGTTCTTGGTTTAAGAACCAATGCCCTGTTCTAGGTTAGATGTCTAGTTCTTTGTTTAAGAACTAGTGTCATGTTTTGGGCTATAAAACTAGATATCCTAAAGAGAATCAATGTCCTATTTCTAGGCAGTAAGGAGCTTACTTGAATGAGGGCCTATTACTCGGGTCCAAGTCAAGGTAATTGTTTTAATTAATATGAAGAAAAGATAAATAGGAATTAATTTAATCGTTAACTTAATTCTCAGTGGATGTGTATACTTTAAGTTATTCTATAAATTCATTATATTGCATTGAAAAACTTTACAGCATATTAATTAATTAATAATATAAAAAATAACTCTAAAAATTGTAATATTCGTGAGAGAATAAACAATAATTGCATGTATTTATAGAGGACATTACAATTATAGTGATGGTGACTAAGGTTTTGTGATGAAACTTAGTACCGTGATGATGATGACTAAGGGTATGTGATGAAACTTAGCACTGTGATTATCGCACCTAACATCGCGGCGACTCTAAAAATTATCTTGATGTATGAAAAAAAAACAGATTTTTAGCGTATTGTTCTTTTAGAGGAAATGTCTTGTTTGGGGAGTTGTCATCTAATATTATGGTCACTAGGAACCCTAACTGGTTAACAGAGATTCTATAGTTCGGGACTAGTTACGTAAAAGGAAAAATATTATCACCCCTTAAACGTTCTGCCTAAGGCAAACTGCATTGCTGTTTTTGTCTTAAATTGCTAAATTTTTTATTGGTTTACGTTCTGATGATTTATTCACAATATTCCTGACTCTGACGTCAGTGAATATTCAACTACGGATAATTCTAACTCTGGCGTTGGTAACTATTACATAGCTATAAAATAAATTTAGATTAATATTTTTTTTTATTCCTGACTCTAACGCTAGTGAATAAACAAATAAACTAAATTCATTTTATTACCCATTCACATATTTTTCTATTTCTTATGTAGTTAAATAAAAAAACAAAAAAAAACAATTAAATCAATGTTTTTATTCCTGACTCTGGCGTCAGTGAATAAATAAATAAATAAAAATTTATTTTTCATACATGCACATATATTTTTTTTCTTGCTAAATAAAATAAAATATAACGAATAAAAATAATATAAACTTAAACCAGTATTTTACTCCCGACTCTAGCGTTAGTGAATAAACCAGTAAATTTATATTATTTTTATTCATGCATACACATATTTTTCTATTTTTTTATTTCTTCTATTTTTTATTTATTTTTATTTTTTTCTATTTTTTATTATTTTTGGGGCTAGACTCAGCTTAGCCCACATGGGCTGGGCTAGACCCAGCCCGGTCACTGGCCCAGGCTAGTGACTCGGCTGCGCCCCAGCACGCATGAACCAGCTTCATGCGTGCATGGCGCTGTGCGAAGGTAATTAATTACCTTCGCACAATGCCAAATACACTGAAACTAAAAGAAGAAAACGAAGAAACAGAGGAAGTCTACCTTGCTGCAGATTGCCTCGCCGGAGTGTAGGTGTCTCGGGTGAAGATCGGTGATGGCGTCTGTCGATAGGAAACTGGAACTCCTCCTTCTACCTCTTCCTACCTCTTCCTTCTTGCCTTCTTGTTTATTCTATCCTCGTTCTAAAAAAAAAAAAAAAGAATCTCCTCGTGCTCTGTTTTTCAAAGTCTCTCTACTCTCTCTCGGTCTGTTTCAGTTTTTGTTGTTTTAGGTTGGTATTGGTGAGGGAAAGGTTCACTTCTGGTTTGGGGTTTAACCAAAAAACTTAGGAGTCCCTCTGGTTTATTTGTATATGTTTTGTTTCCTCTCTCTCTCTAACCAACCTTTGTTCTTCGGTGCTCCTCGGTTTATATAGAGCTCGGTGGGTTGGTAACAGGCGGTAGGCTGAGGATCGGCCACCATTAAGGCGCCCATAACTGAAGCCAACGGACGATGATTACTGCTGCAACGTTTCTCCCTCTATTACTGTAGAAAACGGTCACTGGCTTAAAGGAGAAGAAGATGAACAGCGTCTTCAAAACGGCATCGTTTGGAGATAAAAGACTGTCGTTTTATGTTTTGACCCATGCAGTTTTGAAAGTCTTGGAATTAAGCCCCCGGTTTGAACTATAATTGGCCCCCTGCATTTGCGCGCAATTTTCAATGTAGTCCTTGGATTTTAATTTCGCAATTTGGACCCCAAACGTTAATATTTCTTGAATTAAGTCCCTGAATAATTTAATCCCAAGCTCAATTAAGTCTAAAACTTGTCAATTCTCCAATTAAACCCTTGATTGGATTAATTAAATTAATTCCAAGTTTAATTAGTTTCAAAACTTATCAATTCTCCAATTAAACTCTTGATTGGATTAATTAAATTAATTTCAAGCTTAATTAAGTCTCAAAACTTATCAATGCTCCAATTAAACTCTTGATTTGATTAATTAAGGAAGTCAAAAATTTAATTAAATCTTTAAACTTTCAATCATGTTGCCCTTAACCCAAATTTTAATTCATTTTTTATTTATTTTATTTTTATTTATTTATTTTTTTCATCATCATTATTATATATTTTTTCGTCATTTTTCTTTTTTATCATTTTCCAGTAAACAAAATAATAATAATAATTAAAATAAAATGGTCAAAATTGGGTTATGACGGTGATGATGATGACTAAGGTGATATGTGAATGATACTTAGTGACTGTAGTGTCGATAACTAAGGTGGTATGTGAATAATACTTGGCAATTAAGGTAACAATAACCAAGGTGTTCCTATGGATCTGATACTTAGTCAGCAAGGGATGGTAACTAAGGATAGTGGATGTTGGTAGATTTGATCCCCGAAATGATACTTAGTGATCGTAGTGTCGGTAACTAAGATGATATGCAAATAATATTTGGCAATTAAGGTAACGATGACTAAGGTGTTCCTATGGATCTGATACTTAGTCACCAATGAATGATAACTAAGGATAATGGATGTTGGTATACTTAGTCCCTGAAGGTGGGTAAGTAAGGTCACGATTTAAATGATTATGTAGTCACCGATGATGATTAAAGCAAGCTTGTTGTGTTGATTCTTAGTTGATGTGGTAAGGGTAACTAAGGGTATGGTATGTTTGGACACTTAGTACCAAATAAGGGTGACTAAGGTTACAGTGAAAATGAGTGTGAAGTTACCATAAAGTTGATGGCTTTGATGGAGACAATGATATTGATGACATCAGTACGTAATTGTTGAAATATCAATCATAAAAGAGATAAATTATTAGTTGTTAAATCAACATTGATATTTTAAATTGTCGAGGATACTGATGATTAATGAAATCAATTATGGATTGTTGAGGATGCCAATGATGAAGGAAATTAATTATGGATTATAGAGAATATGAATGATTAAGGAAATAAATTATGAATTATCGAGAATAACAATGGTTAATGAAATATCTACGAATAAGAGGATGATTTGTGACCAGGAAGGAATTGATGTTTTATGTTGGGAAATAGACTTATGATTTTCCTTATAAAAAAATAAGGAATGGATAACAACTATTAAGTGGGAATAGTTAACAACTATTAAGTGGGAATAGTTATATATGGGATCAATATTGGAATGATTATACTTCATTGACTTATCTAAAAAATGACAATGGTGATATTCTTATATTAGCCGATTTTGTGTTAGAATTAAATGATATGATTAATGATGTCATCTTATAACTTTCTTTACTTACTTGACTATTATTTATTAATTGTTCTAATCACATTGCCGGTATGTCTTTAAATCACCTTATATTCCATGTAAATTTTTATATGTAAACTTATTCTCGATTAGTATTAGGTTTCTATAATAGCTTTCCTTACATGTATGAACTTAGTTATGTATGGATTAAATAAGTTGTGTCCATGTACTAGAATGAGATATCATGAAATGAATAATGGATGAACTAAACATATATGTTCGGATAAGTATGCAAGAAAAAAAAATTACACTAAAAACTCTCAATGTATTACAAAAATGGATGTAGAAAATTAGGGTCATTATACATTATTTATATTCTTAATACCTAATTATGTTAGGTATTTACACGCCACAAGTCATATGAGATCGCTTTGTATTGAGTAGAGTTGTAATCATATCAGATAAAGTAATCAAGGAGAATAATTATTTATAGCGTTAAACACTCTTAATTTATGAAAGAAGGATTCCAAGTACGTATTGTAGTGATAATTTATATGCACACACTCATAGCATGTAAAATGAAAAATACTGGCGGGTGGTTTTCGAGACATAAGCATGCTTGTCTATCAATATTTTCTCTTTCATTTTTTTTCTTTTCTTATCTCCGATGGTTGTATTTTTTTTTTTTTGGTATTATTTGGTTCATCTCAAGGTCGGCCCGAAAAAGTTAATTTATAATTAAGTCAATCTGAAAACGCTATAATCTGCAATGATTTTGAAAAAAAATGAGTATTGTTGTTATTAAATTAAATAAAGAGTATGAGGTTGATTCAGTGAGTGAACGAGAGTGACACACTTGTGTTCAGTAAAATGTATTATAATAAGATTAAGACAAATCTTTGACCTAATTTGCTGGCATGATATCTACAGCTAATTAATTTAGTTTTTTTTTAGTTTAACATGGGTGTATGGATTTGCTTGTGCGTACCTCGACTAATTTCACGGGCCCTGAAGTTAACGACCATGTAAGCTTTCAGTGATCATCATATAAGCAACCACAGGGCTCGAACCTGAGACTACAAAGAAAGCAAACCTCTTGACCCCAAGCTCTTACCAGTAGGCTTTTTTTTAAATGGCGGCAAAGACAGATGTTGTGGTTTCTTTTTTCCTTCCGGAGTAATGGGTCTTCTTCTTTTTTATTAATGTTAAAAATAATACTTTATAGAAATTCCGGTTTAAATTCAAAATATAAATAAAATAAAATAA
>Ga0325414_1002572_pt1 | contig 18486 bp, 14 predicted proteins | sample PopdelMetagenome_8_FD_206183 | JGI IMG/M metagenome (GOLD analysis project Ga0325414, IMG submission 206183) | Populus deltoides microbial communities from Bellville, Georgia, United States - Leaf-PdKOR-R3 | ecosystem: Host-associated > Plants > Phyllosphere > Phylloplane/Leaf | place: USA... | reverse complement strand
CTGAACAGTGTTCCAATTTGAATTGAATCAGTATCTCCTTTCTAATCTTAGCCGTTTCTTTGTCCTTTCACTTTCAATAGTTAATCACATCAATCAATCCTTTGAATTGTGAGATATGCCTGCATTTGAAATGAACATTTACCATAAATTAAAGCTATCTTATATTATCAGATCTATTATTATATAACATGCTCTAGTTAAGGAGTTATTAATACTTCAAGTGCAAAATGATGATATAAGACCTTGATAAAAATGCACTTTTAAGTACTAATCACTACACATGGGAGAAGACATCAACTCTTTGGTTGTGTCAAGTTTTTGGCGCTGTTGTCAGGGAGGTAAATTCTTGTATAAATTATGAAGTTTATTTTATTTTCTCTTTTCACTTTTCTTGTATCTAACTTTGTTTCTTTTTCTTTGGTTTTCTTCTTCATTTTATTCTCTTCCTACACGTGCATGAGAGTTTGGTCACATACATTAAGTGCTAGACTTTGTAGGGTATCCTCATTATTTTCAGAAAATATGGCTGAAGAAGATAACTAGTCACTTCATAATGAGAATAATGAGAATAACAGTGTTAGAACAGTTAGAGACCACTTGAATCCCACAAGAACAAATGCACCCTTATGCATAGTTTTCCCCCCTGATGCATCTCATTTTAATTTTAAGCCAGACATTATTCAACTTTTACCTTCTTTTCATGGCTTAGATTTAGAAAATCCATACTTGCATTTAAGAGAATTTGAGGAGGTCTGTAACACCTATAATGATTTAAATTGTAGCATGAACACCACAAGATTAAAGCTTTTTACTTTTTCATTAAAAGATAAAGCTAAAACATGGCTATAAAATTTAAGACCTGGATCCATTCGTGTTTGAGATGAAATGCAACAATAATTTTTAAAGAAATTTTTTCCGTCTCACAGAACAAACTCTTTCAAAAGACAAATCACCACATTTGCTCAAAAGCCAGGAGAAATAATTTACCAATGTTGGGATAGGTATCAAGACTTGCTTAATACTTGCCCTCATCATGGTTTTGAAACATGAAGATTGGTTTCACATTTTTATGAAGGGTTAACACCTAGAGATAGGCAAATGGTTGAATTGATGTGCAATGGAACTTTTGAAGATAAAGACCCTAATGAAGCAAGGAGTACCTAGACTTGCTAGCTGAAAATGCTCAAAATAGGGACACTACAAGCACTTATGAGGCACTAAGTAAAACTCAACCTCATACATCTAGTGGAGGTATATACAACCTTAGGGAAGATCATGACCTCCAAGCCAAATTTGCATCTTTAACTAGAAAAGTTGAGGCACTAGAATTGAAAAAGAGTGGTAAATTAAAATCTGTTCAAGACATTATGTGTCAAATCTGTGAAACCAATGAACACTCAACAAATGATTGTTCAACTTTGCCTTCTTTTAGGGAATGCCTCCATGAACAAGGCCATGCTTTAAATAGTTTCTAAAGGTCCAATCATAACCCATACTCACAAATGTATAACCCTGGTTGGAGAAATCACTCAAATTTCAGTTGGAAGAGTGATAACAGCAATGCACAAACTTCACAGCCACCGTTTCAAGCATACTATAATTTCCAAAATTCTCATGGATATGCACCTCCTTATGCTCCACCTCCTAGAAGAAATCTTAAGGAAACATTGCATGCATTCATTGAAAAGCTAGAGACAATCAACACTCAACTTACTCAAAGCATGACAGATTTTAAAGATACTCTTGCAAAATTCACATCTGCTCTCAGTTTTCAAAAGAAAGGTAAGTTTCCATCTCAACCACAGCAAAATCCCAAGGGGCAATACAATGCAAATGCAAGTAGTTCCGAAAGCCAACACATGGATCAAGTCAAATCAGTCATCACTCTTCACAGTGGTAAGATTATTGAAAAACCCACTCTTGAACCTTGTGAGAAAGATGACGAGTTAATCTCCGACGATTAATTGAGTTTTGAAGTTTGCATGTAAATAAATTCATGAAAATTTATACTCTTTATCCTTCTTAATTGTGTTCTTGTTTATAATGTATATATTCTTAGATATTGATGGGAGATTAGAAGATTAGTCATAGTGATTTAATTTAATTTAACTTCAATTTGATTTTACCTATCCTTTCTCGACGACGAGCAAGAGCTAAGTGTGGGGGTATTTGATGCAATCATATTATTCGATAGTTTCACCCATATTTAACTAGTGTTTTGCCTATTTTTTATATATAAAATGCCTTGATATTCTTTATTTTATGTTTTGAAGGCACTTTTGGATGAAAGATGCAAAAAGGAGTAAATTGGAGATAATTGGCAGATTTGACCTTCAGTCGATGTTTTGTGCAGAGCGTGAGCTCTAGAGGTTGAAATGAAGTGATTCCAGTGGAATTAAAAAGCTAACATCCATACCTTTCTGGAAATCTAAGGCAAGAAAATAAAATAAGGAAGAGCATGGAAATCGCAGCCTTCAAAGTCAAATCTCGCAATCTGCTAGTGTTGATGTTTGGCCATTCCGACTTGAATATCTGGAGTTACAAAAGTCTGATTGAAGCAAACTCAATTGTTTTGGATTCTTAACTCAAAGACCTATAAACGATCCAAATGTCAGCAAAAAAAGATGTCATATGTGGGAGATATGATTTTTCAAAGATGATAACTGAATTCTGCCAGCAAACAGGTTTCGTGAAGAAACGAGTCCAAATTACGTTCTGAAGCATCTAAACTGATATCCAAGTTTTTATTTCAGCAATTTAGCTCCTCTAAATTAAAGCTTGAAGATTTCATGCAAGGCTATTTCTCCTTTTTTTAGGAAAATAGTTATTGAAGTACTTAAATGTAAACAGTCTACTTAAGAGAGGACTATTTTGTAAAATAGAGACTAGGGTTTCCTAGGATATAAAAAGAAAAAAGGGAGAGTAGAAGGAGGCAACAGCCAGTAGAGAATAAACACAAATTCTCTCATCTACAAACCCTAAAATCATGCTCTCTTCAATCTTTAGAAGTAGTTCAATAGTTATGCAAGGCTAAGCTCTTTTCTTGGTTGCAAGGACGCAAAAACCTTCGGATTTCAAGAACCGTGAGATTTATTCTTCCTTTCATTTTCAGTTTATGTTATGAATGAGTATGATTGTTTTCCTATGCATATCCTATGATTGTTGTTGATGATTGCTAGAGCGGACTCTAAGTTATTGTTGTGAACAATCTATTGTAAGTTTAATATCAAAACTGGAGTTGTGATATATGAACTTGTGAAGCAACTAAGCTTGATAATTGTGGCAAAACTACGTTATTGAACTTAGGGAGAACATTTGAACAAAGTGACACAAGCTGCGAACAACTTGTATGTTAATCTTGATGAAATTATCTAGTTCTTAAAGCTGTCATTAAATTGAATCATTAGTGCGGACACATTGATTGTTTGTTGGTTAGGATTAGTTATACGGCGGATCCATTAATTAATCAACATTAAGAAAAGATAAAATTTCATAACATAAACTATAATTTTCGTTTCAAGGATCGGTTCTAATTTTCGTTGGTGAATGTGTGCTTGCAACCAAGGTTTGTTTTCTTGATTAATTTTGGTTTCAATTGATTTTGTTCGCTAGTTTAATTTCTTCCATAGTCTAGATCATTACAAATCAAAACCCTCCAATTGCATAACGTATAGCATAAAAATCTGAACTAAATCTTCCTCGTGGGATCGACCCCTTGCTTGCTCTATACTATCTTGTGTGTTGTGTTTTAAGCTAGGGTAATTAATTTGTGCGACCGCGACATCACAACAGTTTTTCATGTATGTTTATTGCCATATGGTTTGGATGCTTGTTCAAGGGAGCCTATTCGCTTTGATTTTAGGTTGTTCAAGGGAATCTGTTCCCTTTGTTTGGGTTTGTCTGTATATATATACTGCTGGTCTCCAGCTTGTTTATTTTTTATCTATACAATTCTTACATTTGATAAAAAAAAAATTTTAAACAACAATATCAATTCATCACTTATATAATTTCTTCAATTTTACAAATTAAAATATTACCCACTATTATTTCACTTATTTAAACATTAATTCATCACAATTACATAGATTAACCCAATCAACCTCACAACTCATACCATAACTATACACTAATACAATTAAATGAAATCTTAATACACTAAATGCATCAATTTAATTAAGAGAAAATGATTTGTTACCTTCTAACCCAAAGAAATAAGAAATGAGAAGCTTGAAATCACCACAAAAATTTCTTTTCTCCTTCCCCCTTATTTTCCTCTCAATGCCATCCCTTTTATAAGAAAAATTCCTTGTTCCCCTTTTGGGATTTCATTGTTCAAACCCTTCCTAGCATATTTTAATCACTAGTTCTACTTTTTTTTTTTGTGATTTGTTTTGGATGAACCTTGATAATTTTGCACTCAATTTCTTCTCCCTCTCAAGCCCTAACATGGCCGGCCAACATGCTCCTTTTTTCCACTCCCCACTTGTTTATATATTTACAAGTTTTTCCCCCTTTTCATTCAAGTACTTCTTTATTTTGTTTTAAAACTTTTTGGCCTAAAAGTTTGACTTATTCAATTTCATCCTTGTCCCACATTAACCTTATCAAATAATAATTTCCACTCCATAAATTTCTATAATTTTTTTTATTTATTTAATTATTTGTTGCCTTTTTTTAATGTAAATCAAAATACATAAAATTATCCGGAAGTTACATTTCTTCCCTTCTACGAAAGAAAATTTTGTCCTCGAAATTAAATTTCTTACCAGATTTTAAGAATAATCCTGGGTATTTGCTCCTCATTTCTTCTTCCTGCTCCCAGGATTCTTCTTCCAATTGTGAACCCCTCCACAACACCTTGGCCAGAGAAATCTTTTTATTTTTGAGCACCTTTTTTATTTAATCAATAATTCTCATAGGTTTGACTTCAATAGTTAATCCTTCATTAACTTCTATTGGAACTTGAGGTAGCAGCCGGGTTGGATCTATTTCAGCTTTTCTTAGCATTGATACATGAAACACATCATGTATTTTGACCAAATGCTGAGGTAAGGCTAATTGATAAGCTACTGGGCCGATTCTTTTCAAAATTTCATAGGGCCCGATGTATCTCGACGCTAACTTCCCTTTCATACCAATTCTTATCAAGTGTTTCCAAGGAGCCACCTTCAAATACACCCTATCCCCCACATTAAACTCAAGAGGTCTCCTTCCTTTATGGGCATAACGTTTTTGTTTGTCTTGAGATGTCTTCATTCGATCTCTTATAATTCTAATCTTCTCTTGTAATGACCCAACTTTTTTAAGGCCAAAATCGATGGATTTTGTTTTGTCCGATTCTGGATGTTTTTCACCATATCATTTTGCAGATTTATAATTGCATTCCATTTATTAACAAGGCACAATCCACGTAGGATAATGTAAATCAAAATTCTCATAAAACGATTCTCAATACACATGCCCATATTATTATATTTTCATACTCATAGGTTTGCATTACATCATATTGACATACTCACAAATTCACATTCCTATTCTACTTTCACTAACATCATGAGTTCATACAAGAGTGCCGAACAACAAGTTACACAATTAATACTTTTGTTATCCTGACCTCATATAATTTCACAACATGACATTCTCGTAAAATGAATACCTCATATGTATATTCATATACATCATATCAACTTGTTCGCACATTCACATTTGTGTTCCATTTCAATTTTTCATTACTAGTCTCTATAAAAGGGTCGGACGACAAATTGAGTGATTAACACATCCATTCATATAGAACTCATATCACCCATAACATGTGAATATATAGTTCTTTTCAAAATGTGTGAGCTGCGAAATGGATTTTCCTACGCACCATGTTGGTATGATGTCCCTGTTATAACACAAGATAATTTCAAGCATTATAGGCAATTTAAAGAAACATAATAAAGCAATATTAGCGTTACATTTCATTCACGGATCAAAAGAGCGTAATTCTATTATTTATCCTTACTTACGTAAATACCATCATTAATAATTCATCAATTACCGAGGCTAATTACAATACTCAAACCCGATCATTCATCTCGAATATTGTTAGCTGAACTAACATTATTCTCTGTTTAAAGCATAACAATCATAGTTCTTTCGTATACTTAGTATATAAAAAACCTAGTATATATGAACACATCAATTCTTGAAAACTAATTCATAACTCTCAAATTCGGCTATCCTCTTAGGATGCCATTAGCCGAAGTTAATCGTTTATTCATCCCGGTCATCCATTTAGGATGCTATTAGCCAAAGCTAGTCATTTATTTAGTCGAAGCTAATCATTTATTCATGCCGGATATCCACTTTGGATGCCATTAGCCATAGCTAATCATTTGTTCATCCCAGTATCCACTTAGGTTGCTATTAGTCATAGCTAGTCATTTATTTGTCCCGGTCATCCATTCAGATGCCATTAGCCGAAGCTAATCAATGATTTGTCCCGGTCATCCCTTCGGATGCCATTAGCCGAAGCTAATCATTTATTCATCTCGGACATCCACTTTGGATGCCATTAGCCGTAGCTAATTATTTGCGAGTCCCGGTCATCCACTTAGGATGCTTTTAGTTGTAGCTAGTCATTTATTTGTCCCGGTCATCCATTCAGATGCCATTAGCTGAAGCTAATCAATGATTTGTCCCGGTCATCCCTTCAGATGCCATTAACCGAAGTTAATCAATCATTTATCCCGCTCATCCTTTCGGATGCCATTAGTCGAAGCTAATAAATGATTTGTCCCCATCATCCCTTCGGATGCCATTAGCCGAAGCTAATCATTCATTTGTTCCGGTCATCCATTCGGATGCCATTAGCCGAAGCTAATCAATCATTTATCCCGGTCATCCCTTTGGATGCCATTAGTCGAAGCTAATCATCAACCCATCAAACGTTCCAGAGGTGGTTTATGAAATCACTATAATATGGTAATATCCCTTGAATTGCTCATTGAAACAATTCATCACAACTCGACATTCACTGCAACATAATAGCAAACCCTTTGTGATGCTCATAAAGGCGTTCCATAATAGTTTAACATTCAGTAAACACAATAATAGATTCTTTTTAATACACAAACAAACATTCCATAACAATTTAGCATTCAGTATCATAATAGTACACCCTTCGTATTACTCATCCAACCATTCATGACAATTAATGTTCAACACAGTACAACAATGGATCCTTCGTTATACTCATACAACCATTCATCACAATTACATTCAATAAAATACAATAGTAGATCATTCGTAATACTGATACAACCATTTATCACAATTACATCCAATAAAATACAACAGTGGATCCTTCGTAATACTCATATTACCATTCATCAACAGCCCAAATTCATAGTCAATATAATATTCTTCGCAAAATAATAATATATCCACCTCAAAAAGGTCATTTCAGAACATTAATATTTTCCTCATTGTTTCAACATTCAACAAGAACCTGATCGACATTTCATAGTCGTTTTGACAATCATCAAGAATTCAATCAAACCTTTCATCGTCATTTCTTCATTCAACAAGGATTTAATAAAATATCATCATAACTAAATCATTTCAAAACATAAACATCATACAAGAAAATGATAGAAACCACACAATAATATATCCGTCTCAAACAGGTCATTTCAGAACATTAACATTTTCGTCATTGTTCAACATTCAATAAGAACCTGATCGACATTTCATAGTCATTTCGAAAATTATCAAGAATTCAATCAAACCCTTTATCATCATTTCTTCATTTAACAAGGATTTAATAAAATATTATCATAAGTAAATCATTTCAAAACATAAATATCATACGAGAAAATGTTGGAAACCACAATAATATATCCACCTCAAACAGGTCATTTCAAAAAATTAACATTTTCATCATTGTTTCAACATTCAACAAGAACTTAATCGACATTTCATAGTCGTTTCGACAATCATCAAGAATTCAATCAAACCCTTTATCGTTATTTCTTCATTCAATAAGGATTTAATAAAATATCATCATAACTAAATCATTTCAAAACATAAACATCATACGAGGAAATGGTGGAAACCACCTACCTATTCCACCTATGGTTTTTTCTTGTCTTGATGATGGTCCGATCCCGGCTGCACCAACTAAGACATTAATGCCAAATTAGTATTTTTGCATCCTCAAATTACATTCATCATCATTTAAGTGTTACACATTTTACTCCATCATACAATGAAATTGTTACAAGCATTTAAGTCATTTCTGACCGGGGATTCTATTGTAGAAAATCGGCAGCGAAAACTGGTTCGCTGCTGATTGCACAATTCAGCAGCGAAACTGCTTCACTGCAGGCTGCACAGTTCGGTAACGAAAATTGATTCGCTGCAGGCTGCACATTTTAGCAGCGAAAACTAATTCGCTGCAAGCAATTTAATTTCGGCAGCAAATGCTACTTCGTTGTAGCCAACATACTTTCAGCAGCAAATGTAAATTCGCTGCATGCAACTCAATTTCAGCAGCGAATTGCATTTTCGCTGTAGTCAATACACAATCGACAACGAACGCTGATTCGCTGCAGAACAACTCAACTTCAGCATCAAATGCTAATTCGCTGTGGTCAACACATTCTTGGCAGCGAAGGCTAATTCGTTGTACACAACTCGATTTTGGCAGCGAATCACAAATTCACTGCAGAACACACACTTTTGGCAGCGAACGCTAGTTCACTGTAGACAACTTAGTTTCAGCAGTGAATAAAAATTTCATTGCAGAACACACAATTAGGCTGCAAATCACAAATTCACTGCAAATAATACAACTTCGGCAGCAAATCATAAATTCGCTGCAGAACACACAATTTGGCAGTGAATGCTAATTCACTGCAAAGAACTCAGTGTCGGCAACGAATTTGTAATTCGCTGCAGATAACTCATTTCGTTGCAGGCAACACAACTTTGACATCGAATCACAAATTCGCCGCAGAACACACAATTCGATAGCGAATGCTAATTCACTGCAGACAATACAACTTCGGCAGCGAATCACAAATCCACTGCAGACAACTCAGTTTTGGCAGTGAATCACAAATTCGCTGTAGACAATACAACTTCGGCAGCGAATCATAAATTCACTGTAGAACACACAATTAGGCATCGAATGCTAATTCGCTGCAGACAACTCAGTTTTGGCAACGAATCTCAAATTCACTACAAAACACACAATTTGTCATTAGGTTCCGACAAGGTCACATGATTTCAGCATGAACACACACATACACATGCAATAATCAATCTCAACACATAAACTGTCACTAAATTCAGCAAAATACACACATGCAATAATCAATTCCAAGACATAATCTTTCATCATATTCCAGCAGCACATACACATTGAAACCATCGATTCCATCATATAATCTTTCATCAAATCCCTGTAGAACACACACATGCATGTTGTCCAACCCCATAGCTAAGGTCGACCCTCTTTGTTAGATGTTCTGGAAATTGGCCTCATTTCGTTTTTGTTTCCTTGTCTTCTTAGTTAATTTCAGTTTGCTTCACAACTAGCTTAGGTCTTAGGTCAATTTTCTTAGGGTCTTCTTCTTCATTTTCGGTTCTGGGTCTTAAGAACAAGAGGAAGGGAGTTTCATGACCCATACCTTTTGAATTTAAGTAAGTTTGAGGAAGGTTTGACAATATTCTTTCTCTTCTCCTGCTGGTTCTCCTCCTTCTTCTTCCTTTCATGTTTTCTAACCTTTTTTCCCTTCCCTTTAGGCAGTTGTCCAATCTTCTCTCAAGATCTCAACTTTGTCTCACACTTTCACAAGGCACTCTCTACTGGTTTGGTTTAGGTTTCCGTTGGGAAGGAAGAAGAGAAGAGCAACATGCAGTTGGATATGCAGCAGCTGCAGACAGCTTTGGGAAGAGGGAGGGTCACCTTCTCTCTCTCTCTCTCTCTCTCTCTCTCTCTCTCTCTCTCTCTCTCCCCTTGCATTTATACTCCCCATTAAATGAGGTGGGGTGTTTGGGGTTGGTTTAGATGTGTTCTTGTCCCTGTTTTGGTCTGTCCAAAACTGTTTTACCCCTCCATCTTAGCTCCTTAAGATAGTCTAGTTTGTTTCTTAAACTTTTAATTAGACTCAGTTGCTGCCGATTCAAAAATCGACATAAAAAACTATGTCGCTGCCGAACAGAAATGGGCAGCGAAAAATGAGTTAGAAATTGGCAGTGAGAACTGCATTGCTGCCGATTCAGAAATCAGCAGTAAAAACTGCGTCGCTATCGCTTAAAAATCCGGCAACAAAAACTGAATGTCTGCGTTGCTACCGATTCAGAAATCGACAGCCAAACTATACCGCTGCCGATTCAAAAATCAGAGCCAAAACCATGTCGCTGCCGATTCAGAAATCGACAACCAAACATTTAAAAATCGGCAGCCAAAAACTTTGCCTGATAGCTGTTATTATAGGTGAATTCCATGAGAGGTAGGTGATCCTCCCAATTTCCACCAAACTCCATAGCACACGCCCTCGATAAATCTTCTAGGGTTTGAATTGTCCTTTTAGATTGTTCGTCAGTCTGAGGATGAAAAATTGTACTCATATTCAGTTTTGATCATAATGCACGTTGTATGATAGGCCATAATTGAGAAGTAAATCGAGGATCTCGATCCAATACTATTGACAAAGGCACCCCATGTAATCTCACTACTGCATTGACATATTGTAAACCCGAGAAAAAAAATCAAAGTTGGATTATATTAAAGAAAATAAACTAAACTAAAAGTTGTGGGGGTGAAATTATAAGAAAAGAAAAGAGGTATAACTTAATTATAAGAAGAAGAAAAAACAAAAGATGTGGGGGAAAAAATAATACACTTAAAGAAAATGGAGCCTAAATGCAAATAAGAATAATTATAGAGCATAAATACTCCTCTTCTCACCTAAAAAATCTGCAGTAACCGTAAGGAAAGAAAAGATGGAGTTTTTGTATCCATTTTTGCAAATCAAGAGAGAAACACTCAAAATTTCAAGAACCCATCCAAGATTAAGGATTAACAAGAAATTTTGAACAAGAAAAGAATAGGGGAGGGCCAGCTGTCATTAGAAAGAAAAGGAGGGAGTTGAAGATCAAAACCTTGATTCTTACCGAGTAAGGTGTTCTAAACATGGTCTTATAAGTCGTTTAAAAGTCGATTAGCATTCGCTGCCGAAATTGAGTTGTCTGCAGCGAAGTAGCATTGGTTGCCGCAAAACGTGTTGGCTGCAGCGACGTAGCATTCGCTGTCGCAAAACGTGTTGGCTGCAGCGACGTAGCATTCGCTGTCGCAAAACGTGTTGGCTGCAGCGAAGTAGCATTCGTTGCTGGAATTGTGGCGCCAGCGGCGAAACAATTTCGGTGCCAAATTGGGCAGCCTGCAATGAACCAGTTTTCGCTGCCAATTTCTACAATAGGCCCCCATGGTAGAAATGACTTAAATGCTAGTAATAATTTCATGGTATGATGGTGTAAAATGTGGAACACTTGAATGTGAACATATGAACTCTTGAGATAATTATGGTAACGAATGTGATTCAAAGATACAAATGTACTGATTTGTGACCATTGATGTCTTAGGTGGTGTAGTCGGGATCAGACCATCGCCAAGACAAAAACAACCCACAGGTGGAGTAGGTAGGTGACTTTCACCTTCCTTTTTCATAACATTGAATAATGAAATACTTTATCATGTGTCATAACCCAATTTTTGACCCTTTTATTTTAATTATTATTATTATTTTATTTACTGAAAAGTGATAAAAAGATGATGAAAAAATGATGATGAAAAACAAGTAAAAATAAAATAAATAAAGAATGAATTAAAATTTAGGTTAAGGGCAACATGATTGGAAGTTGAAAGATTTAATTAAACTCTTGACTAGTTTAATTAATCAAATCAAGGGCTTAATTGGAGAATTGATAAGTTTTGAGACTTAATTGAGCTTGAAATTAATTTAATTAATCAAATCAAGGGTTTAATTGGAGAATTTATAAGTTTTGAAACTTAATTAAGCTTAAAATTAATTTAATTAATCAAATCAAGGTTTTAATTGGAGAGTTGATAAGTTTTAGACTTAATTGAAATATTATCAAAGTATAGGGCTGATTCTGGTCAAATTTGCAAAAAATTAAAATCCAAGGACCAATGTGTAAATGGCGCTGAGGTGCAGGGGTTCAATTATAATTTACTCAAGGACTGAACTGCAAAAATTCAAAAACTTCAAGGACCAAATCAAATATAGCAGTTGAATGGAAAACGGAGCCGTTTCTCGGACAAAACTGTTCACTGTCCTATACTTAATTACCTTCACACAGTGCAGCACGTGTGCAGGACTTAGCCCAACAAGGTCACTGGCTTGGGCCAATGACCGGGCCGGGCTGGCTGGGTCTAGCCCAGCCCATGTGGGCTAAGTTGGGCCCAACCCAAAAAAATAATAAAATAAAAAAATATGAAATATAAAAAATAAAAAAAATATGCATGCATATATTTAAATTTATTTTTATTGGTTTATTTAAAGAGCTATAGTCAGCAACACCATTCATTTTTGTTTTGGGTTACGTAATACTTACCAACGCCAGAGTTGGAAGTATCCGTAGTCGAATATTCAGTGGCGCCAGAGTCAGGAATATTATAAACAAATCATCATAGCATAAGCGAATAATTTTTTAACAATTTAAGACAAAGCCAGCAATGCAGTCTACCTCAGGCAAAAAGTTTAAGGGGTGATAATATCTTCCTTTTTACGTAACCATTCCCGTACCATAGAATCTCTATTGACCAGTTAGGGTTCCTATTGACCATAATACTAGGTGGCGACTCCTTAAACAAGACATTTTCCCCTAAAAGAACAAGATGCTAGATATCTATTCTTTTTCCATATTTCGATCAATGATTTTTAGGGTCGCTGCAATGTCAGCTGCGACAGAATGACGACTCCACTGGGGACCTTAGGATTAAGCTTTGTCTTTTGTCTTATTTATTTTTCCTCAAAAAGAGGTGGATAATCTTAAAAAAGAAGTCGCAAGGTTTACTAGTCTACTCGAGCAGGCCTTGAGAGATAAATCCGGAAAAGCAATACTTATAACTCAGCTTGAAGATATGCATATAACTCATTTTGATCCACGGAATCTGGGGGAAAATAAGGTGTCATCTAAATTTCAACAAGCTATGCATTTCCAGCCAGCATACCCCTCAAGAATTTCGTCTACCATTGATTCTACCGAGAAAGAATCTCAAAAGGCAAGATGGTAAAAGAAGAGGGTTTAGAAAATAGACTGCCCTAGAAGAGAGGATAAGGGCAGTTAAGGGAAACCATTTGTGTGACCTAGTGAAAGCTGTCAATATGGGTTTGGTACCTAACATAGTCATTCCTAAGAAGTTTAGGGTGCCAGAATTCATTAAATATACAAGAACCCAATGCCCTGTAACTCATCTCAAGGCATACTGCAACAAAATAGCTGAGGTGGTTGATGATGAGAAATTGTTGATTCATTTCTTTCAAGACAGCTTAAGTGGTGCTGCCCTCACTTGGTATATGTGATTAAATAATACCAAGGTTAAAAAATGGAAGGATTTAGTTGATGCCTTCATGAGGCAATATAAGTTCAATATAGACATGGACCCTGATCGGTTAAGCTTGCAAGCTATGGAGAAGGATAGCAAGGAGACCATAAGAGAATACACTCAAAGGTGGCGTGAGGCTGCCTTACAGGTTAACCCTTATTTGTTGGAAAAAGGAGATGATCAACTTGTTTGTCAACACTTTCAAGGCCCCGTACTTTGAATACCTAGTTGGAAGCTCTGCGCAACATTTCACTGACCTGGTTGTTATAGCCGAGAGGATTGAACAAGCCATTGGGATAGGTAAGATTGCTAACCCAATTAAGAATAACAGTTTTGGCTGGAAAAAGGAAGGACACTGAAGGTGGTTGCCAAGTCACTTATCATCCCTATAGCTAATTTCTTCACACCAACTCCCAGAAATAAACTATCTTGAAGATAAAGCTTTGGTGATGTTAGGTCGAGAATGGTCTACATATGACTTCAATTGATTGTTGAAAAAATGCTTTTGTCGAGGAGAATGAATGATTGAAAGATTCCAACCCCTTTATGTGTTACCATGCTAGTATTCATAGCCCAAGATGTTGCTATAAGTTATTTATTGTTGAACTCCTTTTCCAAAGCTTCAATGAAATAATGAGTTTGTCATTCAATTATGTTTACGACCAAGCATTATTCATTTTCCTGAGAGAGTTTTCTTATAAGAACTCACAAATACACATTTGAAGCCTCGCGTGATTTCATAGACGTCATTCGTCTCTTTCCCTATTGAAGTTTTGAAAAATTGAACTTGCATTTTGATTTCAAAAATAATTTGATGTTTATTCAAAACAATAATTTTGACATTCTACTTATAAAATGACGCATGAATCAAGCAACTCCATCATTGAGGTGACTAAATTATAAAACCAAAGAATATTGGATAAAAAAGAAAAAATAAAAAAAGAAATGAATAAACACCCTTACCCCATGACTCTTGAATCATGTGTTTTTAAATGTATGAATAATGATATGTAGTGAACTCGTTGCTCATGACTCATAAAATGCATCTTCGCAAAGACCAGACCATCACACTGGATGAGGTCAAAGTTTATTTACCATAGCTGCTTGCGCTTGAAATGAGGAAAGGCCATCTTTGTTATCCCTTTCACGTTCTGAAATAAGTACATCCCTTGAGATCCCTTTTTAAGCCTAAATAATTTTTCTTTCATGAAAAAAAAATCCCGACTAGGATCACACCCCATACTGGGGGGGCAAGAGAAAATTTTAATGAGAAAAGAGAAAAAACCGTGAAAAAGCCAAAAAGGCATAAAGAGCTCAAGAAACTCAAATGTTAGGGGGCATGCCCAAATCACTAGAAAAAGTGACATCCAAGATAAAGTGAGTATGCCATAGCAAAGCAATAAAAAAGAAGAAGCGGCAAATCAAAGAAGAGCGGCAAAATAAAATATGAATGACGTTAAGAGTCAAACTGTGATAGTGATCCTCAATTTTTGAAACCCTGAAACACTCTTGGAGCCTTATGAATCCTTTTCTTTCATAGCCAAAAACCATAGCCTACGTTACGTCCCTATAGAAGTCCTTTCTAATCAAACAAGCAAGCAACCTGGAACAATAAACAATGCTCTCAAAATGCAAAGAATACTTTTCATAAGATTCATGACATCAAGAATAAACTACTCATTATTATTCATGCTAATAAAAATGAATGTTAAAAAAAGAGACAAGTTTTTCTCAAACAAAACCTCAAGCTTTTTCTCGAGCCCTTCAATTTAAAAACCTATAAAGGTCACCTCATGATGTATTTTCACCAAAGACCTCATTACCAAACATAAGAGCAAATAATCTCTTTTCCAAGAAAGAAAATAACCAAGGAGTTGCAAGATTTCAAAAGCAAATTGTTTTAGGCTCACATTAAAAAAAATTTTGTTTTCAAAATACAAGATCAAGATTTCAAGCTTTATTCTCGACCCATATCCTTCACCAAACTGAAAAGGAGAGAAATGAGAGAAGAGCCTCTTAAAACCATTATTTGTCTAAATAGCTGACAGAGCACACTTGGGAGCAATGACCAATATAAGGGGGCAACATTGTGTTTAGAAAGAAAAATTCTAGAAAAAGAGATGGTAATTTCCTTCAACTAGACAAGGGGGCATTTTGGTTTACAAAAGACAACTTGATCCTTTCAGCAGGTGACTGACACGATCAAAGAGTTAATGTCTTATCCCAAATGCAGGAGTGTCGAAGTAATAAATAAACCGGCAAGACCGGGGTCGAATCACAAAGAGGTGAATTGTAAAGAGAAAGATTTGAAGAGAATAATAACAGAAAAGGAGTTGAAGAGAGTTTTGGGAAGTGATATTGATGTAAGGATTAAACAATAATAAAACAAATGTCAAGGTTAGAGGATCCACTAATGGTATTTCAAATAATATAATATAAACTCTTTGTATTACTCAATTGGAAACCACACACAAAGAAGGTTCCAATCGGATGATTTATCGTTAATGACTCATTATATTAACATGATCATATTAATCATCTTATCTAAGAAACACCATACTTATAAATATCATCAGGCATTCATGTTGCTAACTTATGTTAACAACAAATCAAGTTCCTATCATAATAACGATATCGGTCAAAAACTATGAAGGATCAAGCATTTGATGTACCAAGTGTTATACAACACAAATCTAGATTAACCATTTAACAAGCAAGGTATTAAGAATTAGTAAGATAAAAAGATAAAACATGTCAATAACAAACTTTCTTGGATATAAACATCAAAGTCCATGTTGAGTTTATATTATACATATTCTAACACCATTAGTAAAACATTTTCACCTTGATATAATTAACTTAGCTAAACATAATGAAGAAGAAAAACATAAATAAACAACATAAGAACATAAACATGATATAAGTTAACTAAGTATAGGAAAGGAAATGAAAAAGCATAAACAAGATATTAATATAGTATGAAAGAAAACTTGAACATTACAAATATATAAAGAGAGAAAGCAAGAAGATGATTTTGATATGAAAAAAAATATATGACTAAATACATGGCAAATGCCTCCTTTTATAGGCTAAGATTCAGAACTATTGATTGGTAGGCAACCATTGATTTGGTGGCTGGTTTTTGACATTGTTGGCTGCTGGTTCTTGATATTGTTGGCAGATTTTTGATATTGTTGGCTGACCAAAACGTCATTGCTAACATCAGAATTCGAGCCATTTGTTCCATGAAAGCTGTGGGTAATTGTCTCAGCTTTACAACAAAAAAACCAGAGCTCATTTGAACTTCTAGAACTCAAGATATAAGCTGAAAACCGAATAGTGTTTGAGCTGTAGGACAGGTTCCGACTTCTCCGTTGTTGCTAAGATTTGAACTTGAAAATGGCATAATTGAGTCTTGAACTCTCATGAAAGTTTTAAGTCTATGTCTTATCTTTTTTTTTTTTTTGATCAAATGTAAGAATATTATAGATCAAAAAGGCGCTGGAGTCCAGCAATACAAGGAAAAAGGAACAAAGTCCTTTGACCAAATCAAGGGCAAGACAAGCTTGCTGGATATAAAATAAAGGGAACAGACTCCCTTGTACAAGTATAGGAACAAACTCCCTGGATTCAAAGGGAACAAGCTCCCTTGAACAAGCAAGTCATAAGGCAAAGCAAACTAGCATACAAAGAACAGCTAAAAGACCCAAAAGAAAACCAACAGCAAGAGAACTTGCAACCCAGCAGACGACATGCTTTCCAACAGCAGAAGCTGACAAGCCAAGCAGACCCACCTGCCGACAGCTCCCCAATTTCAAAGCAGCATCAGCCAGCTAAAGAAGCCAGGTGCAAAAGTCGTGGTGGGACCACACAGCAGGAATGCTTTGCCTGCCCAGCCAAGAGACAAGTGTCAAAGCCCTTAATCAGCCCGGCAACGAAGCCAGCACAGGGCTCAACGACTCTTCAAGCCAAGCAGGACAAACAAGCCAATGGAGTAGCCATGCTGACGCAGCTCAGCCATGCATAAAGAAAGCCAGCCATGCATGCACAGCTGCGCTTCCTTACAGGACCATGCACGATCGCCACATAGCACAAAACCTTGCAAAACCAAGGAACCAAAGCTTCATCCAACCCTCCCAAGCAGAGTGCCAGCCAGCATCACACAGCAAAGCATCCAACCCAGCAGATGAGCAACAAGCCAATTTGATCCGTTTCAACAAGAAACGAATTAACCAGCAACACAACACACAGGCCCCAAAACCTGCAAGCCAAAACTGTAGGCAGCAAACAAAGCAAGCCAACTAGCAGGCCACATCAAACAAAACAGCAAGCAAAATAGCCGGCAGAAAGAACAGCAATCCAGCAAGGAAAGAAAGCAGGAGAACAGCTAGGGAAACCCCAACAGTAGATCCAAAGGCCATCAGACCAACAACTGGAAGAATAATAAGCAACATAAAGAAAAGCCATCAAAATTACAGCAAGCAGAGACCAAAACAGGCACAAGGAACAGAGTCCTTGGTCAAAACCAGGGAGACATCATGTAGAGGATGAGGAAGCAGAGGCTATGTTGCCCAGAGACACAGCCGAAGAGGAATTATTGGAAGAGCGAGTCTTCCATAAGGCCTTCCCTGATCGGCCAGTAGTGGCAGCAGCTTTACTCCTTGTCAAATATTGCCTCCTGTGCGGTAGTTCAGCAGTGGTCTCGTCTTCCACAGTCACAACCAGAGGAGATCCAGGAGGACCAGAAGGTGTAGCCAATTTGACCCGCTTGCGATCAGAGATATCTGATCGCTCCTCCCCAGCCACAGCAGCCTCAGCAAACATTGGATCACACTCCGGCTCACCTTGAGGTTCCTCCC
>Ga0325414_1002571_pt1 | contig 18487 bp, 11 predicted proteins | sample PopdelMetagenome_8_FD_206183 | JGI IMG/M metagenome (GOLD analysis project Ga0325414, IMG submission 206183) | Populus deltoides microbial communities from Bellville, Georgia, United States - Leaf-PdKOR-R3 | ecosystem: Host-associated > Plants > Phyllosphere > Phylloplane/Leaf | place: USA... | reverse complement strand
TTATTTTTTCCATCTAATAGTAAAACAATAATTTTATTATAGCAATTCACGATAAATTAATTATATCTAGCATGGTTTTTAAACCCGGACTGGCCCGACAGGTCAACCCAGGACCCGGCCGACCCGAGCCTGGAATCGGTTCGGATCTAAGTAAAAACCCGCCTGAGAATTGGCCCTACAAAACCCGATCGATTCGGCGGGTCAACCCGGAACCCAGCCGAGACTCGACCTAACTAGTAGAAGAAAGAATGCCTCAACAATCGATTAACAAACGTCAGGCGCCTTTCATAGCAATCCATAGAACGAGCTATGGAAAGAAAGAATTCAATTCTCATCCCTTCACTTCAAAGTGGGAGCCATACTCTCGACCTCTCTCCCCTACCAAAGAGAAGAGAAGAGAAGATAAAGAACAAAGTCGAATCATCTCTTCCTTCTGGTTCCATCTATGGCTTATGGATCTTGGGGATGGTTTCCAATGGGCAACCATGGAAAGCGAAGAGACTTAGAGGAGAAGGCTTACTTGTCAGAAGCAGGCTTAGAAGCTCATTCAAAGTTGCAAGCTGATCCACTTGCTTTATCAATTATAAGGAAGTCACCCTAGGCTCTAAAGCTAACATATACCTTTCACTAAGTCCCTCTCCCTCTCCCTCTCTCTGCAAATCTCATTCCTAAACCCTCCTCTTTCTCTTTCTCTACACAGTAAAAAAATATGGGAAAAACAAGTGAAATTGGAGGGCTAATATAAGCAATATAGCCTCCCTTTTGTTTTCTCAATCAAATTTTTTGTGTTTTTGGTGGTGGGATTCATGGAAAATTTGTGGAAATGGGTTTGTGTTTGTTGGGTTTTTGAAATTGGAATTGGATTTTTTTTATTGGTGTTTTTGTTGGTTTCTAATCGAGGGCATTTGTGAGGAGCTGGTGAAAATATATATATATTTTTTGTTATCCCGGGTCAATTTATCTAACTTGTGACCTGATCATTGGACCGGGTCGACCACTGGATCGAGTTTAAAAACTATAATATCTAGTGATAAAATAAAACATCCATAACCTATATATTTTCTTTAGTACATAGGCATGGATGTTGTTTGTTTAAATGATTTATTTTTATAATTAAATCATTAACCTCGCCGTGGAGCGCGGCATGAAACTAGATTATTTGAAAGTGATTACTCTGTAGCCTTTTGAACTTTAAAGTAAATTTGATGCCTTCGGTAACCGAAGGCCCAGCATCACTGCCGTCCCTATAGGGAAAAATAAAGACAACATTCATCACACAAGAAATCCTCACTATGTAAAATAAAAAAGAATAATCCGGGAGGAGTAGAGAGAGAGAGAGAGAGAGAGAGAGAGAGAGAGAGGAGGTTGGTGTGGTTCACAAAGTGGGATTCTCGGTATTAGCAGCTGCAGTTTCACAATTCGTTGGGAGAGACCTTTTCAATCAATGATATGCCCTCTCCGCTCATGTCTGCCTCTGTACTTTTTAACTGGTTTAAGTTGTAGTTATGGTTGTTTTTTAAATAATTTTTTGTGTTAAAATATATATTAATAATGTTTTTTTATTTTTAAAAAATTATTTTTGACATCAATATATCAAAACGATCCAAAACATATTAATTTTAACAAAAAAAAATTGAATTTTTTGGGAACGCGGTTTGCACCGCGTTCCCAAACGGTTTCTTCTTCTCTTATATATTTATTAACAGATGAACTTCAGGACCTTGAAGCAGTGTTATTAAACCTGGACCGGCCTGACAGGTCGACCCGGGGCTGGACCAGTCCGGGTTTGTCAAAAAACTGGTTAGTGCAACGACCCGGTCAAACCCGGTCGACCCGGCGGGTCAACCCGTGACCCGGGCGACCCGGGTGAGACCTGAATTTTTTTTTCAAATGTGGGCAAATGTGGGACTTGAAACATATTAGTATATATACTCTATGTTCCCAAGAAAAAAATTATGTTTTTTCAATGTGGGATAAAAAACTTTTTGGTTTAAATATTTCGACTTAAAAGGATAACATAATATCTTTTTAATGTGGGATTTAAAACCTATTAATATATATATTCAATATTCACAAGAAAAAAACTACGTTTTTTCAATGTGAAATTTGAAACCCATTAGTATATATAATTTATGTTCACAAGAAAAAAGTTATATTTTTTCAATGTGGGATTTGAAATACATTAGTATATATACTCTATGTTTACAAGAAAAAAACTATATTTTTTTAATATGGGATAAAAAACTTTTTTGGTTTAAATACTTTAACTTAAAAGCTTAACATAATATCTTTTTAATATGAAATAAATTTTTTTTTAAAATATTCTTTTAAACTTCATTATTTACAATATGTATAGCCTATATTTACATGAATTTTTTTTAAATTTTTTCATATAAAATATTAAAACTTTAAATTTTTTTAATTTTTCAGGTTAACCCGAGTTGATCTGAGTCGACTCATAAAACTCGAAACCCGGTCTTTTAACCAGGTCAACCCCTAACCAGATTTAATAACTATGCCTTGAAGCCGGAGTCCTGAATCTGGAGTCGATCTCTCCGCAGAACTCAAATAAAACAAAAGCAGCGATCCTGAGTGGTGGTGTAGTGACGAGCTTAGCTTGACTACTAACTATTAATTGCAATGTGCTTTGTCTGGGTTGAGAAACGGGTTTCCTCAAGAGTGGAAGTCCGCCCCCTAGATATTACAGAGAAGTGCTGATTAAATATACCCAAAATAAATAAAATAAATAAAACTTTATTATTTTTTATTATTGTCGTCATGCCAATTTTAAAAATTAATATAGGTTGATTTTTGTATTTTTATTTTTTAAAATTAATTTAATTTATTTTTATTTTTTAAACTCTTTTTGTTTTTTAAAATTAGATAAAGTTTTAAAAGTTTCACTTGATTTTTTTAGTTGGTTTTTTTTTTTAAGTTATGCTTTGTTATTTTATAAAATTATTCATGGATTTATGACCTGAATCATTGGTTTTAAAAATTAATGTAGGTTGATTTTTATTTTTTTAATTAATTTATTTTATTTTAATTATTTTAATTATTTTATTTTTTTCATGATATTATCTTAATATTATACTTTCATGGATTTTGCAAGTTTATCTAATTTAAAAGGGTGTTATTTTTTTGTTATTTTTAATTGTTTTTTTTCTAGAATTTTACACTACAATATTGAATTGATTTGTTTGATAATCTATAGGTTTAGATCTAGGTTTTTTTAACTTTTTTTTTCATTTTTATTTTTTTGTTTAATTTTTGTTATTGTATTATAATATTTAAATATATTACTTATTTAACCAGTAATTTAGGTCTTGATTTTGTTTTTTTACATAAAAAGATTTGCCCAGCTGGCAGCAAAGCGCGGCCAGTATAAATGTAGTTCACGTCTAATTTTACTTGCAAAAATGGTATGATAGGGATATATTAGTCATTTGCAGTCATTATACTACTAGTATTGTCTTGTAGTACGTGTATGTACTTTCCGAGATTTAGGGAGGGGTGTGTGTGTGTGTGTAACCCTGTTCGGTATCCTGTTTCAGACAGGAGGAGTAGGTAAAATTTAAATTTTTAAAAAAATTAATTTTTTTTTATGTTTTTAAAATATTTTGATTTATTAATATAATTTTTAAAAGATAACAGTTATTACACTACAAGAATAAAAAACAAAAAACCACCGCTAGTTAGCAATTATTTTATGGGTCTACACTTGATTTTATAGTTCTTAGAAACAGCCTGATTGAAGTCCCTTGTTTGAGGTTTTGGACGGGTTGTCAGGTTTTGATCGGGTTGTTTAAATTATTTTTTAAAATTAAAATGATATTATTTTAATAAAAAAAACAAAAATTAATAGATTGTAACCGGATTTTTAACCGGGTCTTGTCGAGTTAACTGAGTCAGCCGGGTCACACCAAGTTTTCTTTTTCTATTTTTTTTTAACTCGTTTCGGTTTCAATTCCGGATCAGCCAAATCCCGACCCGCTAGTCATTTTAAAACTATGTTTGATTTAGTTTTTAGCCCTAATCATTGTGCTATACGTAGAAAGTCTGGCTATATACTGACAGATCATACCAACCAGGATAAAAAGTAAAAACACTAGGGACTATATCTGCTGCAAATAACATGCACAGATGTAGAATTGCTGTCAGCTGATCAGCTTGGTAAGGAAAAGGAAATAAAATAAATCTTACGGGCTGTAATAGAGGATTAGTGAGAGATGCTTCAGTGGAGGTCAGAACATCACCATTACAATTACTATTGATTATTCAGTCTGTCGCCTTTGCTTTCGCTGATCACTGTAAGTGATGGCCGCCATGCAGCAGAATTTCGAGGTCTCCTATTTCGCCGGTTAGATCGAGAAATGGTAGTACTCGAGCTCTTTAAGGAAGTGTCGTGATCCACCTTATTATCTTTCTTCTCCGAATTAGTTGAGTTGTGGCCTCCCTTGTGCTTGACAGCAATGCCTGCAAATCTTACATACTTTTTAACACCAGTCTTCTTCCTTAAAGCGCTTCTGAAGGAACAACTCGAGTCCCTTGAAACACCAGTACTAATGTCACTCTCTGAGAAGAATGATCTGCTCGAAACATCATTATTGTTTTGCCGAGAGACCATGTCAATCGAGGCGTCATTTGAAGCCTGTGAAGTATGAGAAACTGAGGATGATGATGATGATTCCTTGTTTGGTTTTCCAATCTTTAGTCGAAGCTTCCTCACGGCATGATGAGGAACGAGCAAGAATTTCTGTCCTGGAGTAAGGATTTTTTCTGGCCGGACCACTGAATTCCATGGCCTTCTGAAAACCTCTGGCTTAGCTAATGCATGAGAGGGGTATTTCTCCAAGATCCTGGCCGCAGGTATTGCCATATAATAGCATTCAACTCTCCCTCCAGCATGGATAATCTGCAAGGCAGAGGAAGCAATCTCCAGCTTCTCGGGAGTCGTCGGGTTTGCTGGCTTAGGGAGGTCACTGCGTGCGAAAGGTGAGAGCTTATGAGCTTTGAGTAACTTGTCAAGCATGGTGACGGTTTCAGCGGGGAAGCTGAGTAACAAGGAGGCTGTGCTCTCCTTTTATGGCATAGCCTTGGAGCATCCGACGGGTTCAAGAGACCACAATTCCATCCAATGAGTTAAGGCTGGCGCTGCTGGGGCTCAAAGGATAAGAAATTTGAGTCGAAGTAGATAAGATCGATGCAAGGATACAAAGGAGAGTCCGAGGCAGGCTTTATTATTTGTAATCTAGCTTTTGGTGAGGTATCTCTATTCTGCAGACTGCCTAAGCACCGGCTGGCAACTCTCAAAAGAATTACTGCGAACCTTCATAGCACACACCAAGGCCGGACCACAGACTCCAGGAACTAGCAAGTCATTCAATTAACTCGATTAAATTTTAATCTGGATACGGAAATGATCAGATTAACTAGAAGTATTGTTTTTTTATTTTTTTATCCAAAACATGATTTTTTGAAATTTTAGTTAAGTTTTGTTTTTTTTTTAATCCAAATACCATCAAATCATTAAAAAAATAATCTAAAAAAATATTATTCAAGTACAAGCCTAATGCTCAACTGTCACGCAAGTGACTTGGTTCAAACGAACCGCAAGCCCAAATATATTAAGGTTTTGGTTTTTTGGTTGAGGTGTGTGTAATCGGATTTAAATATCTATATTAATTAAAAATAAAAAAATTAGATAAACTCAACCATGCATGGTTTTTCAAGTAGTATTTTAATATATTTTTAAATAAAAATATATTTTAAAAAACTACTACTAACACTCAAATACCGTGTAACTCAAATACCGTGTAAAATCTTAATTCGACCTGTCTAAGGATTTCCATGTCATTATTCAATCAAATGGCTAATGTTCGGGTCTTTCTGTGAACTGGAAAACGAAGAGCACATTGCCAGGAAGTCAACACTATCTTCCTCGACGTTGAGTGGCAACTTTCCTGGCCTAAACACAGTTAATCAAAAGAGGGACACACTGCCTTCCCACCAATAATAGAAGAAAAAATGTTATTGTAATGGCCCGCTCAACTGGATAGAAGCAAGAACGCAGCCTTCAGATGTGAAAAAATACAATATTCTAACCAGGAAACTTCCTCCTTGAAAAGGCTGTTCAAGATTGTACATAGGTGTCGATTGAAACAATGGAATGTCACCTTTTTTCTTATACCAATTACAACAGTTCCGTACATCCGTTTCTTGCTATCAAAATTCACTTTACAAATAAGACAGCGGAAAGACTAGAAAAAAAAGGAATTGGAACGATTATCCACCAGCCTATACCTTACCTTCCAGAGCCCTAAAAAACCTCGACATCAGAAAGAATTGGAAAAGATTCTCACCACTCAACAACAATACCCTAAAAAAAGTTCAAAGATTTTAGAAGTAAACGGTGGGGGGGGATAAAGGCTAGAAACTGACATGGAAAATGGTAAACGCCATTCGGCGCAACCAGAAAAAGAAAAACCTGCACATGCCCACCTCCACTAACTTAAAAAGGTCAATATCAGTTACATGCAAACTGCACCTTTTATACCCTCAATCCAAGCAATTAGACGATACTATTGGCAGAATTCCAGCCCCATTTTTTAGATTTACACTCTCAAGTCCAGCCAATGTTGTATCATCTTGCTGTTGACCTCCATCCAAACTTGTTGGAGTTCACAAAAAATATCCCAAGATTGGACTTGTTTCCCTGGTATATAAAAAGAAAAATCTTATCCATGTTTTAGTAGTTACTAGGCCAGTTGATCTGTTGATGTTGAGACTGCTGGTAAGCACTGGCTACAGGTCCTAGCATATCAACAGCTCCACCCATGGCCTGAGACTGTTGCAGAAGTGGGTGAACAGCTGCTGCGGTTACTGGTTGCCCAGGGTGATAGATATTGGTATAGGTGCCATGGGAAGCCTGAGTTGGTGCAAAAGCCACATGCTGACCTTGAGGAGGAAGGTTGTAAAAGGTACTTGCTGGCAAGCTAGATATGTCTCGGCCAGGAGTAGTGATCCACACAGCCGAACCCTCACTCTGCAGAAGCAGATCCATCAGTTTTGAGAACAAAATATCATTTTAAAGCAAAAACAACAAAAAAGGAGACTTTATGTGCTAAAAATGAGGGAATGCCAGTCTGAAAACCTGAACATGCATTCTATGGACCTAAAAGTATTCACATGACTAAACATTGCCCACATGCCCTGACAAGCATCTTGAACAGGTACTCTAGTAGAGAACAACAAGCATCGACATCTTTCTAGAAACTGAGAAGTAAGATTGGTCTAAACATAGCACCTAAATTTCTATATGCTAAAGCAACTAATCTTGCCAAATAAGCATTAGCATTCTATACCAAACAAGTTTTCTGCAGGAAAGCTATTCTGAATATCCTAGATAATCCACAATAACTGGAATTAGTCATTCTGATTAGTTTATCCAGTTGTTAAATCCTAAGCTGGCTGATTTTGTGTCTCATTGCTTTATATAGTGAGGGCCTGGCACATTAATATCAGCAAAACATCTTTGATCCCCCCCCCCAAAAAAAAAAAAAAAAAAGGTCATCCACAGCATTTCACTGATCCCATGCTATCCAAATCATTGAGCTCCAATATTATGGCTAAGTAGCAGGCTCAAACTATTGTATTCAAATTGAAACGTAGCCACCAAAACAAAAGAGAAAGATATGAAGAAAATGGCAGTAGCACATGCAGATATAGAGCAAACCAGCTAAAGGTCAAATGTCCATAGTATAAAATTCAAATGCAAGCATCATGTTGATTAAACACAACAATCATCCGCTACAACCAAAAACAAAAAGGTCTTCAGCAGAAACTGCTGCCAGTCACTATCACCACCACCATTTTCGTTTCCATCTCCCAGGCCTCCAAAAACACCACTGGTGCTAACAGTAAGATAAAAGAATCCCAACCAATATTGCAACTACTTCCATTACAATATTAATTCCAAGAATGAGACTACTATTGATCAAAATTGATCATAAAATTGACATCACAGCCTTCAGTGATGCAACCAGCTATGTTTAGATGAGTAACCTAGATTCTCCAGCCGCAGAGGATAAGAATATACAACATTAAGAATTAATCACAATAAATTACAGAAACATCAACTATTAGCCTACCTGCTGCCCGGTAATGTAGATATTACTTTCCTTGAACTGAGATGCACCAAGATCATCATTTGTGGTTGAGTTTCCTCCTGTCACTGCAGAATTGGGATTAAAACCAGCAGGAGAGGAACCATATGGTCCATAACCACTTGGCATCCCAATGTGAGTTGCATTTCCTGTATTACTTCCAGGTTTGAATTGCGGAAGTGAATATTTGACCCCCGTGGCTGCTGCAGATGGTGGTGCTGGATACACACTGCCAGCTTGAGGTTGCTGTAGGAATGTACCATTGCTTAAGAACTGGTACATACCTGGAGCCACATAAATTGGGGAGATGTAATGGCCATATGGGATGTAGTTTGGGGGGAAATGGGGTGTGGGCAACCCAGTTGGTGGACGAAAGACAGGGACAGGTTGCTGAGTCACAGCTATGGAGCTTTGCATGAGCCCAGCAGCTTGGGTCCCCAGAGGAGTGGGACCTGCAGTGGATAGAACTAAAGAATTCCCACCCTGCAAATAGACATGCACATTATTAGAATTCAGAAACATATGAAAAACATCTACACACATGCTTATCTTCATGTCAGACACAATTCAGGCATTCCATCCAAATGGATCCACAACACTGGAAGCTCATGAAATCACCTCACACATTGCAAAATGTCTTATCCATGCATATGATTATAGTAACTCGTAAAAGACCAGCATTGCTTGTAGATGAGCAAAAGATGATACAACAAATTATTAGCTAACATTGCAAAACATGACACAATATTACTGTAACCAGCAGCTAGGTGTAGTGCCCTCAACAACAAGGACCTGCGATTGCTATCAATGTTTTGGTCATGCTGTTCCATTCCACTTCTCATGAAGATCATCTAGAAATGCTTGGGTGTCTAATACCTACAAATGCTTCCACAAATCATGGCTCTATTAACTATTAGTGCCACCATAAATTTCACTAATAATGTACTGAGGTAGATTACATAAGAGCCTGTGACCAACTTGGCAGTAATACAGCATCATTCAGCATGAGATAGTAGATCTGACAGAGATTGTCCAAGGCAGCCAGAATGGCCATCCTTAAACAATATTGCCCCTTGAAATCTCTTCAACTCTCCCCGGATCTCAAAGGCAACAATACAGGGCAGCAGCTTGCAAAACTAACTTGACTTTAGATGCGAGCCAAGCTGCTAGGTCATTAATAAAGACTATCCAAATGACATATTACCCGATTTGAACATCCAAAATGCAAAGCATGTTGACATGGTTAAAAAACTAGATATCTGATGTTGAACACCAGCATACTATAAATTGGCAATAACAGTAACATATAGTTTTACAGAGCTAAATATGCTCTACACAACTTGGAATAACTTATGAAAATTGCTGTAACACATAGGAGGATCCCTACTCAATAAGATAAACAGATCTTTACCACTAATTTCAGAATACTAAGCAAAGGGGTAAAAAAAAATCCTCTTGACCAAAAAACAAGTCGACCTCTAGCATGACTACAAAATGAAAGGAGCCCATGGATTAGATTCCAGCATACATGTTCAACAAGGGATTCAAAAGTAAACCCAAATGAGGTTGACATGGCCTGACAACAAATAGTTACATTATATTTGTGCAATTTGGGGCTAAACTGTGCAGTAAAGCATTCACAGGCTAAAATTCGCATTGCAAGCCTTGATAACTGATAACAGAAAATACAGTACTATTTCTCAAAGAAGAATAACCAACTGTGCAGTAAAAGATTCATGGAATACCCAAACCATACCCCCAAAATTTAAAACATTCAGCCAACACAGAGTGATTTTAAAAAACAAAGTAATATCTCTCGAAGAAGAATACAATCAACAAAAACTCCAAAGGTTTTGCTTAAGTGCCTAATTAAAGAGAGGATTTTATCTATTGAAACCTCTTGGGGAGGCTGTGAAGTATGTGGAGGCAACACTGCAACATTCCCATTGTATTTGGATGCAACTCCAGGCGCAGGAAAGGGAGAAACACGACCATCACCATCAGCACTTGAACGATAAAATTGGGCATAATAACTTGTAGGGTCAAATGGTTGCTGGACCTAGACACAGAAACCATCAAATAACCACCAGTATGTTAAAGCCAAAGTAATATTCCAGCCAATTTATCAAAAATTAATGATTTAAATATAACTTGTTCTTGTAGTTTACAAAAACAATCAATCAATTCTTGTAGTATAAAAAATAATAAAGTCCCTTGACCAGTGTTGACCACGCTTAATTAGTAGTATTTTGTTTCAAAAAATGTCTTTTTTCTCATCAATCTTCCATCTTATTGACTTCTTTGTTTCCCTTTTCTATTTATTAAAACAAATAAAAAGCAAAAAACAAGATGAATTGAAAAAAGAACATGAAATGGATAGAAAGATTAAGTTATAAATGGATTTAAAAACATAGGAATTAAATATATAGTTTCAAAGACCATAAGGACTACTTAACAAAGTTTTGGAGGCTTACCACAAAGCTAGGTAGGCGAGAAACATCACGTGCTTGAGATTCTGAGTTCTCAAATGGCATAATCTGACTACCCAACATTGGAGGCACAGGACCAAAACTGTAGCCAGGAGAAGTATGAACCACCGAGTACTGATGGCCTCCAGACAACAATGCAGCCTCCTGCTTAGACTCATAATCAGGCACTGTGTTGGATGATGCATCACCCTCAGCTGATAAATTTCCGGGTACATGTGAAGGCGACTGTGGATGATCAGGATAAATTCCCTCCTCAGCAGTCACCAGTGTATTTTGATTGCTGAATCCAAGAATTATAAGATGACTGTAAGGGAAATACTGTGAAGGTAAAAGCTGAATTTGTAGGAAGCATACTCGTCAAACCGTAAGAAAAATACAAACCAGTCAAAAATCAAAATTATGTTTGTGTCCAAACAAACTCCATAAATGGGGCAAGGACCTTTTCTTTTAAAAACAGTAACTCTTAGGACTGGCTAACAAAAACTATTTGCTGGCACATTGGTTTACTGAATATCAATTTAATAACTAAAAAACAAGACATAAAGAACTTGACACAAAGCACCACTTAGAATGCGTTAATCTGTTTATTATTGATGATATTAGTAATCACTCTAGAGGTAACTAACTCAATCTAGCTGGATGAGTCAGGAATATACTTCTTTCCCAGGATAATTTGTCAACTGCTCAATCAATTACTTCAATGAAAAGCTAAAAAATGCATTTCTTGATTTTCCTTCATTATATATGCCTACACTATTTCCCCCCTTCTCAAAAGAATATAAAGAAGGGAGAACAGATCTTAACAGCTGAAATAACATTCCAGTTTGTTAACTACACCTTAATCATTGCATGAAAAAAAAATGCAAACAAAATCAGTAACTTAGGGGAACTAGGATATACACTGCATGACATTCAAAACTAAACTGAAAACACTATTTAGCATAAACCTTTCAGCTTGTTCCTCCATAGGTTCTTCAATACCCTGAGAAGTTTCAGACACGGGTGTAGAACTCTTGTTACTCTCAGCCCCGCTAACATAACTTGTCGTCACTCCGAAACTAGCATCAAAACTTCCAAAACTCAATTTGTTTCTTTCAGATTCAGGAACATGGATATGGTGTGGAATTATAACATGTTGACGCTGTGGAAGATGCAACTCCTCCAGCTTCTTCTGCAGTTTGGCAGTTGCTTCTTCTGAATCAAGGACACCCAAGGAGGCCTGTGAATGGCCACTGGATTCAAGTGGAATATTAGAGATGTCAGATAAACCAGCTGTTCCAGACTCCTGTGCTACGTTAGGGTTTGTTGCCTTTGGTTTCCACTCCATATTAGAGCCAACTGTTGAAGACAGGACTATTATTTATTAAGGACCAAGTAAGTCAACAGACTATTACTAATAACAGTATCAAATATAAAACAGAAGACCGGATACATGGATAATCTTGTGTGTTTGTCTCTCTCCCCCCGTTTCCAATGTTCAGCTTCCTCACATTATAATATCTAACTGTATGTTCTCACCTAGCCAAAAAAAGGCTCCTATTTTTAATAGAAAATTACCAAGAAAAGAACATCATGCAGAACTGTTTTGCAATATTACATGCCAAACTAAAAAGGCATGACCTTGAATGCTGAAATTGTTGTGTTTGACTTTCAGTTGCAAATTCAGATTGAACTATAATGGAAAACCCTCCTGTATTTCATAAAGAAAAGAGAACGTGCCTAATCTAACAATTAATCAAGTAAAGGAAATAAACCAGGAAGGAGCAGTAGAACAACAAAATATGGAAGCCTGTTTGTGAAGTATATTTGACTGGATTTCAGATGTATCCTTTTCACGGTTCACCTTAAGATCAAAATACTTGTACTAGAAATAGATATTTTCAACATTAAGCCTCCGAAAGAAGCTTAAAAAAAAGAAGCACAATGTGAGGTCGAGAACAATCCTTGATGCTTCAACCTTAACATTGACAGAAGATTTGTCACACTAGTACAGAACTTATCATTGTCAGAACAGGAATGTAAAAAGATTTATTGCAAAACCCAGAACAAAGTTTGTACCTTTCTGAGGGCCTATTATCAGTTGAGACCTGCTACTGTAGTTAGAGGAAGGCCGGCTACTGAAAGAACCACCCTGGATTGATGCAAAAGAAGGCTGGGAAGAATCACTGAGCTGGTTCTTCCCACCTCCTTGGTTTTTGCTTGGCATCTTCCCTGGCATGAAAGGGACACCAATCTCGGAAGCTGCCATCAGTTAATTACATATCATCACAACAAAGCTAAAAGTGCACAAAATATAATCAAATTATCACTTGTTCTGACCTGATTCACCTGCAGTTTGATGGTTCCCCATTTCACGTTTAATTGTACCCACCGTACCAGGGGGACATGAATCATTAGAAAGCTTTAGTACAGGATCCGAGGACGAGCAGCAAATTTTTGAAGAAGATGCTGGAATCACAGACATGGAGGAGTTGTTAGAGCTTGGCAAGGACTCCCTGCACGCATCCCCAGTTCCAAATGCAATAGTAGGAGCTTTATCAACATCAATGTGGTATGCTTCCATTCCCACTCCATTAACAACAATAGGTGATGAAGTCACTTCATGTTGATTGCTTCCTGTAGGTAAATTGGAGGCAAGCGTTGCACTAGTGTTTCCAGAAACAACGCCAGTTGGACCATTGGCCACAACTGCAGAGGAGCTGCAATATATAATTACATAATGTAATTATTGCACTTTCAGTAACCTCTTATAAACCATATCTTGAAAAAGTGAGATTTATAGGACAAGGTCACCTTGCTGATGGAGTAGTTTCTTTATGTTTCTCTTCGGAGGCTAACAAAGAAGAGCCAGCGCCCTTCTCTGCAGCATGGTTGGTTCCATTGTCCCTTCCAGCAGCAGAATTCCTTCCACCACCAGTATCTGACCAAGGATCGCATCCAACAATCAAATTTGCAGCATAAAACAATATTTCTGCCATAACTATAGCAGCTTATTTAGTCTATGGTTACAAATAATGCATCCAAATAGTTAAGGAAAAAGGGATCAAGACGAAAACAATGAAGTAGCATCCATTAAACTCTCAGTATAAAGTTACTTGTGTGGATACAAGTGTTTGTATGTCTATAATATTTATATAGATGATGACCAACAAAAACAAGACATGAAAATACAGAAGAATAACCACATGATTTAAAAAGGAGGGAGTACTCCAGCAATTTGTCTTCAAAAAGCTGTCTTTACAAAAAGTTGTTTACCATGTGATGTATGACGCGGAGAAAAACTTGGCCGACCACCCCTGCTCCCCTGCCCCTGCATGCCACCCCTGCTCCCCCGCCCCTGCATGCCAGACCTCCATCGAGAATCTCCAGACTCTCTATTGTTCATGTTCTGCTTAAAAGAAATAAAATGCTAGGAAAGCTAAGAATCTGTATGTTAAGCACAAAAACAATGAATACATCTTCATAAATGCGTGTTCATGTAACCACATGATGTCAAGTGTCAGCCACTTAATCAAACAGAAACAAGTAAATTCTATGCCACCACATCTCTCTAAGGCCCAAACCCCTGCCACTTAAATCTAGATTGCCTCAATCTCATCTGTTCATCATTAACCTGTAGCCCCTTAATCAATCCCCTGGTCCTAGTCCATTAGTTCCAAGAGCTTCCTGCTATTTACCTATAGAATATGAGTAACATTGCTCTGCCTCTAAAGTTGCTGTTAAAATTGCACAGCTTTCACAAATCCAATTCCACCAGCAATACAAATATTTATAACCAATACATCGATGTCCAAATGCAGACAAAAAATTATACCAAGACACCAAAAAATATGAACTCATGACGACCCTGGAGTGGACAGTCATTATCTCGATTCAGTAATTGGATAAAAAATCCACAGAAAATATGCCAGATTAAGCAGGATTGCATCCCCAGCAACATTATCACACTAATCTTATCAAGCATTAAAAATAACAGCAACAGATTTGGTTGCAATCATTTAGAAGCAAAGGAAGCCAGCGAATGTGAAATTTTATAGAAGCAAGTAAACTTACCTCTTTTTTCCTGTCACGCTTCCTTTTGACTTCGTGAAATGGATCTGTAAAACCATTAGTCCTAGTTAAAAAGGAAAATAGTAGTTGCACAGAGACAATGTCAAGCAATATGCATCAAAATCCATCCTTAGCTTCTCGAACAATAAGAAAGAGAATTAGTAAGCAGTTGAAATAAACTTGCAAGACATATATATAAAGACCATAGCATAAGGTGTTTTTTATTTTTTTCTGCCCGGCAAGCTTTTGAACTGGTACGAGCTAAGAAAACCCATTTATAAGAGCCCAATTGTCAACTTCAAAGTTCGCTAAAAAGTACATCTAATTCTTCTCATTAAGACTTTGAAACATAAGAAATGATTTCATTCCACAAATCAAAACTTACAAAATGAAAGCAACGGACAAAGCTTCAAAAAGAAAAAACATGTAACTTGTTAGCCACCCCGACAAGGTGAAGACAAAACACAGTGAAAAACTCATATAAGAAAATGAGAAGAAGAAAAAACCCCATTTCCCACAGACCGAATTCAAAATCAAACCTTTAACGACGGCTCACATGAAAACCAGCTAAATCCACAAGGTCTAAGACAATGGGTTTGAGAACAAGAAAACCCAAAAGGAAAAATGATAAAGAAAAGGAGAAGTGACCTTGATAGAGAAGTTTTTGAGCGGTTTCATTGGGATCCATAGAGCACTCCTTGAGCATTGCATAAATCTCCTCATCACTGTGATTGCCTGTGATCTCCTTTATGTTCTGGATCGTCTTCCTCACGTTGCCCGGGATTGAAACCCTAAACCCACCACCGCTCATCTCCACCCTCACCAACACCAACTTCCGCTCCTTCTTAAAAATATAAATAAATAGGTAAAAGAAAAAAATATAAAGTAAGCAGTATTTTATATATAAATAATAAATAATGAGTGTATTTTTTTTTTTTTTTTAATGAGGGGGAGCCGAGAGAGGTTATGAGGGTTTGTAGAAGAGGGTTGATCGAAAGAGAGAGAGTTGGATGAAGTGTGATTCTGGGCTTCGATTAGTAAACAGGTGAAACAGAGAGGGAGTGGAAGAAGAAAGAAGAAGAAAAAAAAAAAAAAGAGAGAGAGAGAGGAAAAGAAAGGGAGGGAGCAAAATGTAGGTGTAGTGTGGTTTGCGGTAGGGCTTTTTGGTTTTTGTCTTTTTATTACAATGACATTTCATTGGTTGTTTTGATAATTTCCGTAAAACAAATATGTATGTTTTCCTTCGTAGATAGAGATATTGTGTATTTTGCATCCACGATTTTTGATATGGTAATTTATACGGATTATTTTAAAAAATATTTTTTATTTAAAAATATACTGAAATAATATTTTAAAAAAATTATTTTTAATATTAGCATATCAAAATAATGAAAAAATAAAAAAAAAATTTAATTTGAAGTAAAAAAATAAAAAAATTTTAATTTTTTTTTCAAAATACTTTTGAAACGAAAAAACAAACATATTTAGAAATTTAAATAAATATTTTTATTAAAAATAAATTAAAACTAAACTAAAAATACTAAGATTATATAGTAATTAGACACATATGCATTGCATATTGCTATACTACATCCGCATTGCAAAATTAATCAATTCTAAGATGCATGATGTTTTATGATTAGAAATTGGGTTGTTGAGGTTTTTAAAATATTATTTTAAGTGTTTTTTAAATGAAAAATTGGTTGAATTTTAGATTTTAAATTTAAATTATTATAATCTTAATTTTCTAGTCATTTCATATGATCAAAATTCATTGTAGTAAACCACGTATTATTTATTTATATAAAACAAACTCAAACGACGATGAGGTTTTTATTTTTAATTTTTAAAATAAAATATTTTTAAATAAAACAATTATAATGAAATTTTAAGAATATATGATGATATCTTTCTTTTCAAATAAGATTAGAATTTTTTAATTATAATTTTAGCAATTACTTTAGGAATGATTGTAGAAGAAACTAATATCTATGATTTTTTAAATCAAATTCCTTATGGATATTCAATGGGAATAAAGTGTTTATTTTTTTTTTTGAAGTTTTTACACAAGTTTTTCAAATTAATTATTTTCTTACTTTCAAGTTACGTAGCATAAAAACTATCAAAGCATAATTTTATGCTTTTTTATTTGAATCATGATAAGTTTTTATTAAAAAAACCATGCTATTCATTAAAAAAAATATTATATATATATATATAATACATAAATAAAGGAGTAGTTTTCAGGTAAAGAAACTTTTTAAAGTGATTCATAGAAAAAAAATGGCATGTCTAGCACAATTGTATTTCTATAGTTTCTTGAAGAAAAAATATATTTTTCATGTAAGAGACACTACTCTCAACTTTGTTATGAAAATAATTTATGCTTCATATATCATGATAAAGTTTCTATATAAATTAAAGAAATTGATTTGTGCACACACAGCAATTTCTTTTAATACAAAATTTTAAAATTGAATAATATTATTCATTGATCGAAGTAAAAGAAACCACAACATAACACAAATTATTATTATAATTATTATCTAAATTAAAAACTTATATGCTTATTTTTATTTATTTGTTGGATATACTTTTTTTATGTATTTTTTAAATTTGCAGATTTTATAGGACATTTCAATGTATGCTTTATTAATTATACCTATTTCTTTCAAATATATTATTTTTACAACATTTTTTTTCTTTCTTTTTATTAGTTCCTACTAATATTATCGAAAACAAATAATCTTAATAGCAAGTTTGAACCATATAAATTGAATTTAATTTAGAGTTTTTAATAAAATCTCATGTTTAAAATCACTTTAAGTATTAATAATTAAATTTTAAATGGAGTTCAATCTCTAAAAATAGTAAAAACTAGACCTTAATCAATCACATTTCCAATCTAAAATAGAATTATCTATCCTTTCAAATTCTCCTTCTCCTTTTCACAATTTACGTTCAATTGTAGCATGTGCTATTTACAACAAGTGACATAAATAAAATATAAGAACATCATAAACTAATTACATACAATATTCATTTAATAAACTTAGGGTAGGTTCAATATCATATTATAAACCTAATAAAAAAAATTAATAATTAAGTTAGAAATATTTTTAGTTTTTGTTTTATTTATATGCAAGTTTTTCTCAAATTTACATTGTGAAAAGATAACTAACATATTCAAAATTACACCATTATCAACCAAACAAAAGAAATGTTATGTAAGATTTACTATTTTGTCCGAGTCTATAATAAACCTAAAAACAATTTATATTTATAACATTAGAACATATTGCAACGAATACTTATTAAACATACAAACACACACACACATACATATATATATCAATGACATAAGTAACCTAATTTTCACTAACTTTTATGTAAACATCAATCTATGCCAGATTTCAATTTAATACATTTTTATTCATCTTTTGATGAACTCTTATTTCATCATTGTACTCATTTAACTATCACAGTCACATCATGAAAATTCTTATTCATAACACATTTAATTCATACTACAAATTGTTTCCTCAAAACCCTTTTAATTCATACAATTTTATATGCATATTTCACGATGATATCTGATTCACATCATTGTTTCAATTCACATTACATTTAAATTTAACATGTATCTTGTAATCATATCTGATTTGCATCATTGTTTCAATTCGTAATACATTTAAATTGTGTCATATTTCATTTCACAACATGTATGTGCCATTTTAGTTTTTGAAATATTCAATTATTCTAATCAAATACATGTGTTCTCTT
>Ga0325414_1002568_pt1 | contig 18496 bp, 14 predicted proteins | sample PopdelMetagenome_8_FD_206183 | JGI IMG/M metagenome (GOLD analysis project Ga0325414, IMG submission 206183) | Populus deltoides microbial communities from Bellville, Georgia, United States - Leaf-PdKOR-R3 | ecosystem: Host-associated > Plants > Phyllosphere > Phylloplane/Leaf | place: USA... | reverse complement strand
AATCTTTTTCTTATATATTTAAATATATAAATTTATATATATATATATATATATATATATATATATATATATATATATATATATATATATATATATATATATATCAAATATATTACCGGGGAAATTCATACCAGAAAAATTTTCGATCCCTAATTTATTTAATTTGTACATTAATTATCTCATTTCTCTTTTTTCATCTATGTTATTTTCAATTTATGTAAAAGTTTATTCCCAGGGTTTACACTAATCCTTAGAAAATCTAGGCAATACTAAATATGACTCTTTCTTAGACAAGAAAGGATGTACAGAGACTGACCGGAAGAGTTGCCGCCCTCAACAAGATCATCTCTCACTTAAATAAATGTTGCTTACCATTCTTTAAAACTTTAAAGAATATCTCCAATTTTGAGTGGACTTTAAAGTGCAAACAAGTATTAAAAGAATTAAATCTCCATCTCTTCTCTCTTAGAGTCTTTTCACAACCTAAAAAAAGAGAAAAACTTTTTCTTTACTTAGGGGTTGTTGACTTGATAGTTAGTGCAATGCCGGTATGAGAAGAAAAAGGAATCCAGAAGCTAGTGTATTATGCTAGTAAGGTTCTCCATGATGCCAATATGAGGTATATAAAGATTGAAAAGATGGCCCTCACTCTGGTTAATGTTGTTGGGAAGCTAAAACTATATTTCCAATAACATCAAGTGATTATGTTGACTTATTTGCCTTTAAGGCAAATCCTCTATAAACTTGACATGCCAGGTCATTTGGTTAAATGGGCTATTGAGCTGGGAGTATAAACTCTAATATCAGCCTAAACCAGCTATCAAAGGCCAAACTTTAGCTAATTTCATTGCATAATGCTCCTTCACCAAGCTATCTCCACCGATGGTTAAAACTGAAGAAGCAAAAGACCAATTCACCATTAAACCTTGGATGTTACATGTTGATGGAGCATCCAATGTAAATGAAAGTGGAGCTAGGCTTGCTTTGAATAGCCTTGGTGGGGGGGGAACCTTTAAGTATGCAATCCATTTGGAATTCCCATCCTCTAATAATATAGTACAGTTTAAAGTTCTTTTAGCAAGCCTCTACTTAGTAAAAAGTTTGAATGCTTACCTTTTTATAGTGTTTTGTGAGTCCCAGTTAACGGTGAGATAGTGTCAAGAGCTATATAGGGCTAAAGAGCCTTTTATGGTAAAGTACTAGCAAAAGATGTTTTCAAACACTAGTTTAAAGAAGAAAACAACCAAGTTGATCTCTTTTTTAAGCTTTCTAATGGAAATTTGGTGGAATTACCACCTCATGTATAGATTAATGAGCTTGAAAAAACAAGTGTGGAAGAACAAAGTAGCATAATGGTGGTCATATAGGAAGCTACAATAGAAGATTAGAAAACCCCTATCAAGTAATACTTATTTAATGAGGAACTACCATTAGAAAAAATAAAAGCCATCAAGCTAACTAAAAAAACTGCAAGGTATTGCCTCTAATGTGTTGAGTTAAATAAAAGTCAAGAAGTCTCTATCTCTCTCTCTCTCTCTCTCTCTCTCTCTCAGTGTATATCACTTCTCTAGAAGGTTGGAATCCTGTCAAAAAAGGTTCCTCAAGCATGAGGCCATAACCACTAGCAGGCATATAATTTATAAAATCCTTGGTGGAAAGACAATCAAACTATAAAAGAGGGATAAAAAAATAAATGCCAACATCAATACTTCCACTTAAACTTGTATCTTCACTAATGTTAATGGGATTTGTCACAATATTCACAGGATTAGGAACAATAGGATTTGGGGAAATAACATTTGCATGGTTTGACATTAGAATAAGCAAGTGTGTTATTGTTAGGGGAAAGCTATGATCTATAGGCTGGGAACTACATCTTTTGTTACTCCTAGGTGAAGAGCATATTGGCTCCCAACTGTCTCCATGTCAATATTGATGTCCATTTCATCACTATTCTATTGAGTTTTGCCCATTACCTCCACTTTAGATTCTTTTACGGCTTCCTACTCCTTCGAAGCTTTCTCTTCTCGAGATTCTTCCTCCTACTACTATACAAAGGATGACAATGATGATAAGGAATTTGAAGCTCATTTTTTCTTGTTCTTTAATTGCCTCAAAGAGTGAGGCCCGCCTAAACAATACATAATTATCAGTATAACAATTATGCTCCAAAGAAAGTAGTATTGAAAATTATCAGAAAGATTTCAGAACATATTCTCCTTATTTGGACTCAAAAGAGGAGAAACATTATCTACAACATACACTCTCCAAATTGGAGAACATCCCCTCACTTTCTTAGTAGAGGTTATAAAACCATTACAATACACTATGATCCAATCACTCCATCAATTTTTTTACTAAAAGTGACTTACCTTGAAAAATATCTTTTAAGGGATTTTGTGCTCTTCTCTTAAAAAAAAAAAAAAAGTAAAACCATGCCATGCCATTTTTTAGCTTTGGGAGAACTAGACAAACTATAACAATATTTAAACAGAACAATAGTAGGATTTTGGACCTTAAGTCTCAGATATTTACAGAAAGTTGTTACAGTCTGTAAAAGCCTAAAAAAATTAAAATGTTATTATACACATGATAAATAAAAATAATAATTAAAAAGTAAATGGAAAAATATGAAGACATAAGGAATGTGACTCAAATTGTAAAGAAAAGGAAAGAATAGGGGCCAAAGTATAATTAGGAAGAATAGGGGCTATAAATACCCCATTCATTCCTTTTTCATAACCGACTAGAAACTAAAGAAAAAAAATGGGAGGAAGAGTGCATATTTTTCTTCTTCAAAAGAGAGCAAAAAACACCAAATCACTTAGGACTATACAAACCTAGAAACTCCAAGTGGAGAGGACAACCAATAACAAGGATTCTAACAATGATAAAACAAGTGCAGAATAGAAAAAAAGAGAGGGAGAAAAGGCCGACTACAAGCTTGAGAAGAGGAGCCAAAATATTCAATTTACATGAGCTGAAATTATGAAATTTCTAAAGGTATGGACACTAAACTTGATTTTATTAAACAAGTTAACAATTAAGTAGGAATTATGCATAAATTTCAGATTTTATAAATTAGGGTTCTTAAAGGAAAATATGAGGGAAATGCAAAAATTGATAGAAATAAGGTTAATTAAGATAACATAAGATGCTCTAAACTTGATAGAAACACATAAAATTATTAAAGAAAGAAATCATTGACTCGAAACTTAAGTGGTTGGCCATGTGAGGATGGAAAGGGGAAGGAAAGGGATTCTGAAATTTAGGGTTGATGAACACTTATGGCATGTGTAGAATGTGGACAATGAGTGAGTGTGGTAAGAAAAATCAGCTAGAAAAAGGGGGGGGATCCTTAGTTCCCTCAGACTAAGATCGACTAAGAGCCAAATAAAGGGAAAGAAGAAAAATTTTGGTGTGTTATGTATGTTTACATAGGAACCAATTATTGTATTTTTCTTAAAATAATTATATGACTGGAACAATATTAGTATTCCCTTATATTAATCTTAGATACCTTCAGGATTTTATGGTTGTAATATTAATGTTATTATTCAAGTTTATTACTATTAGTTTGTGTTGTAAATTATATGTTTGAAATGAATCCGTGGATTTTCAATATATATTGTGACTAATAATAATTGTGGTGGCGCTGCGACATGGATATGTGATGATGATGGAATGAACATAAGATATGTACAAGATGAATTGTTGATAACTTGGGACCTCTAGGTATATGGAAGACTCTGCCAAAAAAATTCGCTAGAAATTTCATTACAGTGTAAATAAATCAAAAAAAAATTACGTAAAAAATTAAGTAATTTTAATTGTCTTGTCTAATTCTGGAATTGAGTATGTTATAATTTGGTATCAGAGCATGGTTTAAACTTTGAAGGATTGATATGCTAATGAGGTTTTAGAAATATGTTGTAGGATGGTCTATACTAGACAGGGAGCAAGAACCGACCCGTCTTATATATGGTAATGAAAATGAAAGGGATCCATTGACAGACACTGCCTCCCATTTACCTGCGACCTCGACTTAATCCGAAAAAAGAGAATCAATAGGACATCAGAATGATTCTGCATTTTAATGGGCAGAAGTGTTGTTGCCCGAGGAATCAGGCAGTCAAAGACCTGGGGATAGGCCCTCACCAATGGAGCCACCAGTTGCACCTAATCTGTATTCAGACCTTGCATTTCTAGAACAGTTGGTTAAGGCAGTAGCAGCAGGGATGACAGGGGGTACTCCCATCTCACTTCTAAATCAGAGAAGGCAATCAATTTGGTTTAGTGGGTAAAGGGCATGCGGGAGATGGGTTGTACAACGTATTCAAGTGAAGAAGATGCCGAGGTTGCGAGACATTGGTTGAGAAAGGTGGAGAGAGTCATAGATCAGATGCAAGTGCTAGAGAAGACCCGAGTAGACTGTGTAACCTAGTTGCTGACAGAGAGTGCCCACTCCTGGTGGGAAACTATTTGAGAAAGGAGAGCAGGAGAAGGATTGAGCTGGAGAGATTTTTGAGAGGAATTTGAAGAGAGGTATTACTCCTAGCAGCATAGAAAGGAAAAAAAATAGGAGTTCCTCGACCTGAAACAAGGGGTGATGATATTTTTGGAATATAAAAGGAGGTTTTATGACTTATCTATCTTTGCCACCACACCTCCCTACCGAGCATTTTTTAGTAAAGTGGCTTCGGGATGGGCTTTGACAAGAACTGAAGGTAATATTAGTAGCTATGCAGTTTCAGTTTGTCTGGGACCTAGTGCAGGTTGCACAGGGTATGGAGAGGGTAATGAATGATACTCTGAGGCCGACCAGTGAGCAAAATCAGATGACAGGGTTTAAAAGAAAGAATTTTGTACCTCTGTCAAGGAAAGCTTTATATCCGAAGAAGGATAAAGGTAACCAATATTTTGGGTAACTCTATAAGGGAGGGGGAGGTTATGTTCATGAAGGGAGTTTGGAGGGAGCTAGATGGGCCAATACTGGGGGACATACAACGGGTCAGACCTGGCAAGGGGCTAGTATTGTAGGAGGAATCATGGAATAGAGGGGACCCACCTACCCATTGTGTATGAGGTGTAATTAGAAACAACCCGAGGATTGTTCTGTAACGTCGGGAAGGTGTTATATCTGTAGAGGTGAGGGACATCGATGGAGAGATTGTTAATACTTGGGGAGAGGCTACTTCCACTACGGGGATATGGGTCATAGAAAAAAATAATGTCCACACAGAGGCACTGAAGGGGTACAAAAATAGGGGGATACCAAACAAAGCCAACAACAATCACTAACAATGGATTGGCCTGTATGACCTACTCATCCAGGAGCAAGTGCCAATAGGATCCGAGCTAGATTCCAAGAAGAAAGACTCGGGACAAGATATACCACATGACCTAGGAAGATGTGGGGGCAATGCCGGATGTTGTGGCTGGTACTTTATAGTTAGGCTCAATACAAGTTTATACTTTAATAGATCTAGGATCAGGGCAATAGCTTTAGGGCTAGGGAACTCTTAAGTAGCTTGCTTTCTTTGTAGGTTATGCTAATATCTTTAGCCTTGGGTCACCAATCCTTCTTTTATGGCATATCGAATTGTCAATAAATTAAATGTACCACCAAGTAGACTAAGTCTAGGGATGACAGTTAGTACACCCTTAAGAGAAAACATAAACGTTGATGAGGTATATATAAGGGTAGTATTATACGTCGAGGGGATGGAATTACAGGTTGACCTTATGCCCTTAGAATTGTATGACTTTGATTTGATTCTGGGTATGGATTGACTAAGTAAATATAAAGCACAAGTAAATTGTTTTACTAAAACTGTGGTTATATAAGGGGTGGATAAAAAGAAGGCAGTATTTAGGGGAGAGAGAAGGGTAGTCATGTTGCGATGTCGCGGTCGCACAAATTAATTACCCTAGCTTAAAACACACAAGATAGTATAGAGTAAGTAAGGGGTCAATCTCACGAGGAAGTTTCAAGTCAGATTTTTATGTTGTACATTATGTAATTAGGGGGATTTACTTTGTGATTATCTAAATTATGGAAGCAATTAAACTAGCAAACAAAATCAATTAAAACCGAAACTTATCAAGAAAACAAATCTTGGTCGCAAGCACACATCCACCTACAGAAATTAGAACCGATCCTTGAAACAAAAATTGCAGTTTATGTTCTGAAATTTTATCTTTTCTTAACGTTGATTAATTAACAGATCCGCCGTATAACTAATCCTAACTAACAAACAATCAAAGTGTTCGCACTAATGATTCAATTTAATGGCAGCTTTAAGAACTAGATAATTTCATCAAGATTAACATACAAGCTGTCCGCAGCTTGTGTCACTTTGTTCAAATGTTCTTCCTAAGTTCAATAATGTAGTTCCGCCACAATTATCAAGCTTAGTTGCTTCACAAGTTCATATATCACAACTCTGATTTTGATATTAAACTTAGCAATAGATTGTTCACAACAATAACTTAGAGTCCGCTCTAGCAATCATCAACAACAATCATAGGAAATATGCATAGGAAAACAATCATACTTATTCATAACATAAACTAAAATAAAAGGAAAAATAAATCTCACGATTCTTGAAATCTGAAGGTTTTTGCATCCTTGCAATTAAGAAAAGAGCTTAGCCTTGCATAACTATGGAACAACTACTTCTAAAGATCGAAGAGAGCATGGTTTTTGGGTTTGTAGAGGAGAGAATTTGTGTTTATTCTCTGCTGGCTGTTGCCTCCTTCTACTCTCCCTCTTTTCTGCTGGCTGCCAGCCCCTTCTCTCTTTCTTTTTATATACTAAGAAACCCTAGTCTCTATTTTATAAAATTATCCTCCTTTAAGTTGGCAGTTTACATTTAAGTATTTTAATAACTATTTTCCCTAAAAAAAAGAAATAGTCTTGCATGAAATCTTCAAGCTCTGACTAAAAGGAGCTAAATTGCTGATATAAAAACTTGGATGTCAGTTTAGATGCTTCGGAATGTAATTTGGACTCATTTCATCACGAAACCTGTTTGCTGGCAGAATTTAGTTGTCAACTTTGAAAACTCTTATCTCCCTCATATGACATATTTTTTGGCTGAAATTTGGAGCATGGATAGGTATTTGAATTAGGAATTCAAGAAAATTAATTTTGCATTAATTGGACTTCTGTAGCTCCAGATATTAAATTTTGAATGGCCAAAGGTCAACACTAGCAGAATGAGAGATTTGAATTTGCAGGATGTGATTTCCATGATCTTTCTCTTTTTATTTTTCTTGCATTATATTTCCAGAAAGCTATGGATGTTAGCTTTTTAGTGCCACTGGAATCACTTCATTTCGATATCTAGAACTCACACTCTGCACAAAACATCGACTGAACGTCAAATTTGCCAATTACCTCCAATTTACTCCTTTTTGCATCTTTCATCCAAAAATACCTTCAAAACATAAAACAAAGAATATCAAGGCATTTTATATATAAAACATGGACAAAACATTAGGTAGATGTGGGTGAAACTATCGAATAATATGGTTACATCAAGTCCCAAATTCTATAATTTCAGTCATAATAGCTGGAAGACTAATCAAGAAAGGATACCTTCGGTCATAACAGCTGGGAAACTGATCAAGAAAGGATACCTTAGCCGGTTGGCTTACGTAAGAGAATTAAAGAAGGGGAGCATATAATTAGTAAGAATCCCTATTGTAAGATAATTCCCAGATGTATTTCTGAAACAGTTACCTAGGCTACCCCCAATTAGAGAGGTTAAAGTCTCCATTGAGACCCTTATTGGAATCAATTTTATAGCATAGTCCCCTTGTAGGATGGCCTCCGTTGAACTAGCTGAGTTGAAGATCCAATTTCAAGAATTGTTAGACAAAGGTTTCATACGGCCGAGCAACTCGTCTTGGGGAGCCTCGATATTTTTTGTGAAGAAAAAAGATGGCACGTTTTAGCTGTGTATAGACTATCGTCAGCTGAAGAAAGTGACGATAAAGAACATATACCTATTACCGTGAATTGATGACTTATTTGATCAGTTTAAGGGAGCGATGGTGTTTTCTAAGATAGATTTGAGGTCGGGGTACTATCAGTTAAGGATCAAAGAACAAGACGTATTGAAAACTGCTTTTAGGACCCATTACGAGCATTATGCATTTCTAGTGATGCCTTTTGGGTTGACAAATGCCCCCGTGGTATTTATGGACTTAATGAATTGAGTGTTCCGACCTTATTTAGATAAATATGTGGTGGTATTTATTGATGATATATTGGTGTATTCTAGCTCTTACCTAGAACACGAGCAACACTTGAGGGAAGTGTTGGAAACATTGAGGAAGAATAGTCTTTATGCAAAGTGAGATAAATGTGAATTTTGGCTCAAGAAAGTAGTATTTTTAGGTCATGTTATCTCCGCGGGAGGAATATTTGTAGATCTAAAAAAAGTGGAGGTTGTTTTGAAATGGGAGAGACTTGCAATGTGAAGGAGATTCGGAGTTTCCTAGGGCTCATGAGGGTATTGTAGGAGATTTATCGAAGGTTTTTCGATAATAGCATCACCTTTTACCAAGTTAACTCGCAAGGAAGTAAAGTTTATTTGGTCGAAGGAATATGAGGAGGGTTTCCAGAAGTTGAAAGAGAGACTCACCTCTGCCTTGGTCTTAGCCATTCCTTTAGGGATAGAGGGGTTCATGATATACAGTGATGCTTCGAAGAAGGGTCTAGGATGTGTGTTAATGCAGCATGGGAAGGTGATTGCCTATGCCTCTAGACAGTTGAAGCCACATAAGGTGAATTATCTAGTCCATGATTTAGAACTTGCGGCTGTAGTGTTTGCCCTATGAGTGTGGAGACATTACCTCTAAGGGACGCAAGTTCATATTTTTACTAGCCATAAGAGCTTGAAGTATTTAATGTCACAGGAAGAGTTAAACATGTGACAAAAAAGATTGTTGGAGTTGATAAAGGATTGCGATTGTGTGATCGATTATCATCCGAGTAAGGCCAATATGGTAGCTGATGTGTTGAGTAAAAAAGGGAAGGCAGTGGTTGATGATTCGAGGAACAAGGAACAAGGGGGTTTAGTATAGTTGAAAATGATGGGTGTGCAGCTGAGTGTAGGCCCAATAAGGTTATTAGTAGCTCAAGTAAAAATTTGATTGATGCTGCGAGATAAAGTCCTATAAGCTCAGCTAACAGATGAAGGGATAAGGAAAATTAAGGAAAAGAAAAGTCGGGGCATAGAGACACCTTTTCAAATTTTGCCAGAAGGGTTGATGGTCATAAACAAATAAGTTTACTTGCCCAAGAATAAGATACTGAAAGATGAAATGTTAAAAGAAGCTCATGAATCTCAATTTACAACTCACCCTGGAGCACCAAGATGTATCGGGATCTAAGAGAATATTACAGGTGGCCAAACATGAAGAGAGAAATAGCTGAATATGTGTTAAGATGTGGGGTATGCCAACAAGTGAAGATAGAGCATTAGAGGCTAGTGGGAGAGTTACAACCGCTGCCAATTCCAAAATAGAAATGGGAGAATATAACCATGGACTTTATAATCGAATTACTAAGGAGCAAAAAGGGTAATGATGTTATATGGGTGGTGGTTGATCTACTAACAAAGTCGGCCTTGTTCTTTCCCACAAAAATGATGGATCCCGTGGACAAGTTGGCCAAATTATACGTGAAAGAAGTAATTAGGCTACATGGAGTGCTTCTATCAATTGTGTCGGACCGGGACCTAAAGTTCACCTCAAGATTATGGCCAAGCTTACAACAAGCTTTAGGGACTAAGGTGAACCTGAGCACATCATTCCATCCTTAGACAGATGGTCAGTCAAAGAGGAATATCCAAACACTTGAAGACCTCCTAAGGTTGTGCGTGTTGGAGTTTGGGGAAAGTTGGGAGGATCTGTTGCCATTGGTAGAATTTACATATAATAATAGCTACCAAGCTTCTATTGGTATGGCGTCATATGAAGCCCTTTACAGGAGGAAATGCCATACCCCAATATGTTGGGATGAAGTTGGAGAGAGGGAGCTCTAGGTCCCGAAATAGTACAATTGACGATCGACAAAGTAAGATTAATCAGGCACATAATGAAAGAAGCCAAAGACAAACAAAAAAGTTATTCGGACAATCGAAAGAGACCTCTGGAGTTCCAAGTAGGGGACAAAGCATTCTTAAAAGTGGCACCGTAGAAGGGCATCATTCGGTTTGGAATGAAAGGGAAACTTGCCCAGAGATATATCGGCCCATTTGAAATTGTTGAAAGGATCGGGTCGATTGCTTGTCGATTGCAACTACCTACGTATTTGGATAAAACTCACAATGTGTTTCATGTGTTCTTATTATGAAAAGCAAAGGTGGACCCTTAATAAGTACTACCCCTTGTTCCCATTGAAGTAAAGGAGGATTTAACTCCAGAGACCAAGCTAGTCAGAATCGTGGATCGAAGCAAGGTGTTGGGAAATAAAAGGGTACCTTTAGTAAGAGTGTTATGGAGGAATTCACAGATAGAAGAAGGAAGATGGGAGAGGGAAACAGAGATTAGAGAAAAATACCCTCACCTATTTCCCAAGACAGGTATGTCATTTAAATTTCGAGGATGAAATTCTTATTAGGAAGGGAGAATGTAAAATCCTGAAAAAAAAATTAAAATGTTATTTTTCATATGATAAATAAAAATAATAATTAAGAAATTAAATAGGAAAATATGAAGACGTAAGGAATATGACTCAAATTATAAAGAAAAGGAAAGAATAGGGGCCAATGTATAATTAGGAAGAATGGGGGCTATAAATACCCCATTCATTCCTCTTTCATGGCCGATTGGAAACTAAAGAAAAAGAGGGAAGAGTGCAAATTTTCTTCTTTAAAAGAGAGGGAAAACAAGGGGAATTATGCACAATAACAAGTAGAGAGGATAACCAATAACAAGGATTCTAACAAGGATAAAACAAGTGTAGAATTGAAGAAAAAGAGGGACAAGGGGCCGGCTGCAAGCGTGAGAAGAGGGGCCAAAATATTCAATTTACATAAGCTGAAATTATGAAATTTCCAAAGGTATGGACACTAGACTTTATTTTATAAAACAAGTTAACAATTAAGTAGGAATTATACACAAATTTCAGATTTTATAAATTAGGGTTCTTGAAGGAAAATATGAGGGAAATGCAGAAATTGATAGGAATGAGGTTAGTTAAATTAACATAAGATGCTCTAAACTTGAAAGAAACACACAAAATTGTTAAAGAAAGAAATCATTGACTCCAAACTTAAGTGGCCGACCATGTGAGGATGGAAATGAGGAGGAAAGGGATTCTGAAATTTAGGGTTGATGAACACTTATGGCATGCGTAGAATGTGGACAATGAGTGAGTGTGGTAAGAAAAATCAGCTAGAAAAAAAGAAAGGGGGATCCTTAGTTCCCTTAGACTACGATCGGCCAAGAGCCAAATAAAGGGAAAGAAGAAGAATTATAGTGTGCTATATATGTTTACGCATGAATCAATTATAGTAGAAAACTCACTTAGGAATCATTGATGAATTCTGGACAGATTCATCACTTTTCGGACCTCAAAACCATAAAATTTGGGAAACACCTCTTATGAAAATTATGGCATGAGATGTTAGCTTTCCAACGAATCTAAACTTGCTCAATTTAGAGCTCTAGAGCTCTAGATATAGGTAAATATATTAGGAAAGGTCAAACTGCCACCCCTGCTGGCAGATTTGACGAGAATTAATAAAACGGGACGATTTAGCCGTGATAGGGGAAGAAAATCATTTAAAAATCTTGTAACATCGAACCTTAACACTGGTAGGGGATAAACCACATTCGAAAAGTGAAGTTAATGATGTGTGTAATGATTTAAAACAATGAAATGTAAAGAGTAAATGTTATTATTGTTGCATTGCTATTTACGAAATGGAAACCAGTCGTGAACTAATGTAGTGTACTTGTGAATTCAGGAGGAACCACATGGGGAGTACAACAACAACAACAATAACAAGGGAACGCAAATCGAGCATTGGTCGCAGGTAGGTGTCCCACACCTATAATCTTCTTGGATGATAATAAACTTTGTCCTTAAATTCATGCTAGAAATCATATTCGTGAATATGACTAAAGAAAGGAAAGATATGGTGAAACAGAAATGGATTTGAAATCTGAATTTCGGTCATAGACTCATGGATTTGGAGTTCGGATACGGGTCTATATTATATATATATATATAAAAAACCGACCACCTATGGACTTGATTAGCTGACCTCGAATAGGGGTGACTAATGATGTTAACAAATATTGTTAACATCAGCATGACCTTGATGGAAATATAATGAATGTTAAACTTGATTAACTATTCGTATCAAGAATAGTTAATGATATCGACGAATAATGCTGGTATCAGCAAACCCACAATATCTTGATGAACGTCCTAAGGAGGAAGTTTATGGTGTCAAGAGAACTTGGCATCGGCATTACCGGAAACATCTCCAAGTGTGATGGAGAGCAATTGATTGACTATTTCGGGTTGGAAATAGTTCAATGACATCGGCCGATTAAGATGGTGCCGACATTATTAAGGAATTGATTAGTCGATTCGGGTAAGGGTGATTAATGACACTAATATGAGTTATTAGTGTCGGCAACGACCATATCAGAACTTGGGGCAGATAAGGAAAAGGAATTAATCAGACAAAAATTATTGTGTGATAACCGAAAAGAAAACCACATATAGGTTGTGGAAGGATAGACTTGAGATGTAGTAAAGGAAGCGTCAAATGTTATTTTTCTTTTGCAGATCAACGAAGATTATACCCTATCAAGTGGGTACTTGTATGTGTAGATGCATGTAGTAGTAACTCTCCATTTTTTTGGTTGTATTTTATTTATTTAATATAATTATCCCCTTATTTTGATGTTGCACGTCCTTCTCATTCCCGTCAGGAGTAGTATCCTAAGTGTTTAATTCTGTTGCATGAATTAAGAAATTAGCATTTCCAATTCTTTTGTATGAATTAGGGATTTCATGTTCTTAATTCCTTTTGTATGACTTAGGGTTAGCATCTTTATTTCTTCTGTATGAACCTGGAATGAAATGGATGTTTTTATATTTTTCTTAAAATAATTATATGACTAAAACGATGTTAGTATTCCCTTATATTAATCTTAGATACGTTCAGGATTTTATGCTTGCAATATTAATGTTATTAATCAAGTTTATTGTTATTAGTTTGTGTAGTAAATTATATGTTTGAAATGAATCCGTAGATTTTCAATAAATATTGTGACTAATAATAATTGTGGTGGCAATGCAACATGGATATGCGATGATGATGGAATGAATATGAGATATGTACAGGATGAATTGTCGATAACTTGGGACCTCTCAGTATATGGGAGACTACCAAAATTTCGGTAGAAATTTCATTACAGTGTAAATAAATAAATAAAATTTCCATAAAATTCAATAATTTTAATTGTCTTGTCCAATTCTGGAATTGAGAATGTTACACAGTCATCCGCCTATTTAGGTGCAAGTGACCCATATATAGGTTATAGTAGAAAAATATATGTAACAAAACTAGATAAAGAAAAAAAAATACTCAAACTTAAACATGTGCATAGGTGATGTGATCTCAAAATTTTTAGTTGTTGCTTATGGTGTTCTACTTATTCTTTCACAGGGAAGTGAAGTCCTATCATTATACCCCGCTTTCATGTTAAGTGTTAGTTGAGTAATAGCATTATTAGCTACAATGCTCCTATAAGGATCATGGGATTGAGGTGGGTTAGAAGTAAGTATGGAGGACCAATGTATCCTGTGAGAAAATCTAGTGCCTTTACTTTTACTAGTGTGATTAGAAAGATTAACTCCCTCACTCCTACTGGCAAAAGTACCAGCTCCAAAATCTCCTCTAGCAAAAGTAAAAAATCAAGAAAATAAGAGTAGGGTTCCTCAACTTTGTCTCTACACACTAGAGGTTCACCATAAGTAATTCCAATGAAAGAAGAATGTGATGCTAAAGCAGAGAATAAGTAATGACTATTTATAATAGTGATTCTACTGATAACCATTAGAGATTCTCGCATGCTCATGTGAAACATTTAAAAGGTGGACCAAGATTCTCCAACCTTATCATTTACATACCCATGTGAAAGATGTCTTATGATTCCTAACATGTCCTCAGGCTTTATTCCTATAAATGTTGACCATAATATCACTAGCCTTCCTTGTAAGTTCACATTATTCCTTGTATATATCCTTTGTTTCTCTCCTATTATGTATGACATTATGATAAAGTAATTTTTTAACAATACTCTGTTAAAAATTTACTAATTTACTTCAGGGAGCAATTGATAATGATAAGATAAAAGGGGGAACTTGGTTGGGCCTATACCGAACCAAGCCCCCACATTTGATTTGGTCGAGATTCAACACTTAGTTAAGCTAAGGCCCAACCGAGACTCAACACTCAGTCGGGTCAAAGCCCAATCGAGTTTTTTTACCCTTTCCCTTCTTTCTCTTCTTCTTTTCTCCCTTTTTTTAATCTCTTTTTATTATTACAAGCTACAAACCTATTACTACTCTATGTGGAGAGATAATAAGCGGAATAGGGTTGTCATGAAGAGCAAAAAGATTTTTTCTAAATATTATCTAGATTTTTTTTAATGTTTTCAGGTTATAAAATGTCAGGTTTTAATAATAAGAGGATGACTCTCTCAAGATAAGACAAAGAAAAAATATATTTTACTCTCTCAACTTATTATCTTTACATTATTGCTATATAAAACACCCTAAACTGATTTTGGCATTTGAGAGTTTTTTACAGGTAACACCTTCATCCAAACAACTATCACCCAATAGGAAGCTCAAATTCAGTAAAGGTTTTTTCAAGCTTCATTAAAAAAGGACTAGGCAGGCATTTGTTGGGAATAAGGCTCAAACTAGTTGGTTGATTCAATATTTTGTTATAATGAATGCATCAGTACTAGGAGCACTCATTGTATAATGGCCAAAATTTTGTTAAAAAACTCTTTTATATTTATATTTATATTTATATTTATATTCTAATCAGCTAAGCAAAAGAACAACGTGACTAACTAACACACATAATAAAACAACTAAAATGGATGGCAAATTCATTGTAGCCACATTCACATTTTTCTATTCGCCACTACAGTGTAATGACCCTTTTATCTTTCCTAAAAAATTATCTATCTTTAAATTAGGGGCATTTTTATCTTTTCACGGGGCAAATATGTCATTATTGATTTGTTTGGGGGTGTTATTAGTTTTTTCATGTATTAATGAATAGTTAAATAACAAAAAATCCCTTAAAACCAAAAACAACTTACACTGTCGGGTGGGGGTATTTTTCCTTTTTACTTTTTTTTTATGTATAATGGAATTACACACGTGCCTTTGGAACAAAAAAAAAACACATGGAATCAGGGTTACACGGTATTTTTTACCTCAAGTATTTTGTTAATTGTTGGTTTGATCAGGGGTAGTAACACCATTCATCATTTAAATAATATTTTTTTGTTGGAAAAGTTGTTAGTACGTGTCGTGCACGTGCCAACACGTGAGAGACGCTGCTTATTTTGGGCAGCGAGTGCGACGTCTCATGGTGGTTTTAAATGTGCTTCCACCATATCATGTTATTCTTCATCATATCCTCTTCCTTTCTAGGTGGCACGTGTAGGCTTACAGTGGTTGGTTTGTCGTTGATTGACTTTTCTTTCCTGCTTCATTTCTTGCTCCTACCCCGAAGAGTTATGGTCCACATTATTATTAGTCATTCAAATTCAATCCTTTTGGTTTTGATTTTGATTTTTGATTTTTTTCCTTTTCCTTTTTGCTAAACTTTTATTTGTTTTCAATTTAATCATTCAATTCTGATGTGTAATATATGATGTTGCTTTGTTGTTGGCCTGTCACTACTCATATTGCATGCCTTGGACAATAGAAGATCTACTGAAGTTTGCTTCTACTCATAGTGACTTTAGGCATCGGAGGAACTACTGCTCACGATGCAAATAACTTGGTGAGAGGAGTTATTCTTGCGTAGGAAAGTAAGGAGTGAAAGGGTCGTGGGTCTAAGATGAAATTTGTTGGTGTTGTTGGTGCAACTAATCTGTGTTAATAAAGGGTTAACTTGTTGGGTTGTTGATGGCTGGTTAAGGAGCAAAGCTACCGGCCTTGATGGGTTGTTTACGGTGGAGAAGAAAGATGGACGTTGGTGTATGAAAGCTTTGGTTGAAAACAGAGGTTGCTTGTCAAAAGGGGTCTATTAAAAAATAGAGAAGCACCTAAAATGGAAAGTATGTGGTGGTGGCTATCAAGAGAAGGTCACAGTGTTGTCTTGGGTGGTGGAGTTCCTAGTTTCTACAGGTGGTGGTTTGATGAGAGGAAATGGTAAGAAGGGTAGTTTGAGAGATGGTATCTTAAGTTAGGTTTTTGTGGGATTTTTATAGGAGAAACAAGAAGGTTCTAGGGTTTATGGGTTGATGGGATCTTGACCTTTAATATTAAGGAATAAATCTCAAACATTCATTGAAGTTAAGAACAAAAGTTTGTCCTGCTTTGAATTTGACAAAGGGGGGACATAAGGTTATTTTTGCAAGTAGAGTAGTGTTGAGTAATGTTTTTGAGAGAGAATCTACAAGTGTTTTTAGTGCAATAAGAGCTGGAATTTTAGCTTAGAGTGAAGTATAAGTACCAAGATGTAAGTTGGTATGTGATTTGTGTATTTTGGTGAAGAGGTGATGGAGAAATTAAGGCTGAAATGTGGATGCTTAGACATCCTTTTCTTTTGTTTTTTAGAAGACAATGAATAGTAAAATTACAGTATTTTTCAATTTGGTCTCTGAGCCTTTGAAACTTTGCAATAGAGCTCCCAATCAATCATAATATTTTGGATTCCTTGCAATTTCATCCTTGGCCTTCTTCAATTGAACCTTTAAATTTTAGTATTTTTTACAATGTGGTTCTTGGTTTTAAATTTATTTTAATTAAGCCCATAATTAAACAAATTAGCCTTTGAAAGTTTTAATTGTGTTTCTAATCTTCCAATCTTTGTGAATTGATTTGAATTAGACCTTTAAATTTGATTTTTCTTTAATTAAGTCTTTGATTAAATAAAAAAACCCATTAGAAGTTTAATTAAGTTCTTAAACTAAATTAATTCTTTCAATTTTTGCCTAATTGACTTTAAACTTAGTTTTTATTTCAATCAAGTCTTTAATTAAATCAATTAAACCTGTTCGAAGTTTAATTAAGTCCTTAAACTTAATAATTCTTCTAATTTTGGATTTTAACCTCAACTTTCTTTCCGTTAAGTCTTTCTTCAACTTGTCTTGTCAAAATATCACAATCTGAGTATTCTTCTACCTTTTTGACATGTTGCAACTCAAAAATTTATCTCCTCGTGTCTTGAAAATATTTTTTGATTTTTAATTTCTGATTTTTTTGTATTTTTGAATAAAAAGTATATTTTATAAAATAATTCTTAGGGATCCAAAATTAGGTTATGACAAATTTGATAGATTAAAAAATAATATGGGGTAAAATTGAAAAGCATTTATAACTTTGTAGCTTATTCTAAAATAAAAAAAAAATCATAATCAAAATGATAGGGACCAGAGAAGGAAAAAGAAATTGAAGGGGTTGTTTTAAAATTTTGCAAGGGAGAGCACAAAATCTTAGGAGGAGAGAGAGAGAAGAAGAAGGAAAAAAAAGAGAAATGGTCATCAACGCCAAACCAGAGGCGCTTTTGGTACACACGCTCACCATTGTGTAAAGGCAGCAAGATATTCGAAATGCTGCCTCAGAAGGTGGCGTGGTGTGTGGTAGTTGGACGACCCCACATGCGTTGCTTGAATAACGCAGGGGCTGTTCACACATTTAAGACTGATTTTTTTATGTACCTTATAGAGCTTTGTTTGATATGGAAGCCCTTACCCTAAACCAAAATAGCTTGATCTGACTGAACTTGCTCTAATGGAAGAATTCTATTAATATAAAATTTCTTGGTATGAGTTTAACAAGCATTCCCTTATAGCCTGAATCACGTGAAAGCTAGCCCTCCTCAATCCTAGTCGTATTTGATTTAGAATTCTTCTCCCCCTCGGCGAAACCACCTTAATGGAATTCCGGCTTTGTTAAAAGCACATGCCAATAAGTTGTTTTAAAATAATATTTAATATATGCCAATTACAATAATACTTTTAAGCAACGTCCAAAACTACAACAAAACCAATATAAAATGATCAAGAAACTCTTATGAGAGTGTCATAACCTAATTTTTGATCATTTTTATTTTTATTATTATTTATCCATTTTATTGAAAAGGATAAAAACAAATAAATAATAATAATGATGGAAAAACAAGTAAAATGAAATAAATGAAGAATGAATTAAAATTTGGGTTAAGGGCAAAATGATTGAAAGTTTTGGGGTTTAATTAAACTT
>Ga0325414_1002562_pt1 | contig 18511 bp, 9 predicted proteins | sample PopdelMetagenome_8_FD_206183 | JGI IMG/M metagenome (GOLD analysis project Ga0325414, IMG submission 206183) | Populus deltoides microbial communities from Bellville, Georgia, United States - Leaf-PdKOR-R3 | ecosystem: Host-associated > Plants > Phyllosphere > Phylloplane/Leaf | place: USA... | reverse complement strand
ATTTTTTCCTCTCTCCTTCTCGATTTTAGTATTGGCCTCTACACATTTTCAAAGCATCTCTTTGATTTTTTTTTCTTTTAGATTTGGTCCCTATTTTTTTCTTGCTATTTCTTTTATTTGAAATAATTCATGAAATTCAAATTTTCTTTCAGTTTTATCCTCTAATTTTTTTTACTTGTTATATTTGGTCCTCATTCTTTTGATTGTGATTTTTTTGTTTTTATTCATTCTCTTGATTGAATTATTTTTTTAAATGTGTCCCTTAATGTCTTATTTTATTTCATTTTATTTTTATGTCAGATTTTATTCTTATTCTTTTAATTACAATTTGTTTTGTTTTTTTATTGGAACTTTCTTTTTTAATTTCATCTCTCAATATTTTATTAATTGAAATTTTAATTTAATGAATTTTTGAGTTCACCTTCTATGGGATAATTCTAGCCTTACAACTCTGGTCATAGATTTGAAAAATTAGCCCGCGTTGGATTAAGTCATTTTTTACAATTGATTTTTTTATTCCATCCTTTTATAGGGTTATTCTAATCCCGATCTCATATGTCAGGTCATAAATTTCATTGGTTTACCAAAGTTAAATCGAGTTAGTTTTTTAATCATAATTAACAGAGATTATTGAATCCAATAAAGTCAACAACCTAACTCTTAGCTTTCTCTTGCTTCTTTAAAAACGCTTCTATCACTTAATCATTTTTTTTACAATGAAAAAAAGTTTTGTCCAGTCAACAATATAACATGGGCCACCAATATAGTTAACACCAATAGACATTGAGATATAATACAATTTGTCTTACCATTTTTTTTAAATAAGAACTTATTAAATAGCTGAAAATAAATCCTTGTATTATTCAAATTATTTATCTAATTTTACCCTTACCACTAAATGTTTCATTAATCCTTGTAGCAAGGGCTATTTAAAGTTTAATAGAGCATTCTTCCTTTATGTTTTGATTAGCCTTTTGTTACAAAAGTTATCACAAGCTACTAGTTAATCAGTTATTCGAGCTCTAAAAGTAATCTACACAGATTACTAGTTTAAAAAACCTTTTAGAGGATAGTAATTACTAAAATTAGAGTGCTAGCTATTTATTATTTTTACTCCATATTAATCATAAGTTTTCTTTATTTTCACCAAAAAAAAAAATACACATAGCTTTGTATTTATAGAAATAGCCTAACTTCTCTAATCATTGTAAAATATTATTTTACTCCTTGAAAAATATCACCTATTTAATTTCAGGATAGTTAATAGAAATTTATATAATCAAGTTCATACTTGAGTTCTCTAAGCCCAAAATTATAATCCTCTGTATAAATTACATTCTAGTTCCTAAATTTCTAAAACTTATTTTATAATCAATTCATACTTGATTTTGAGTTTAATTTTTCATGAAGGATTTTTAATATGCATAAACTATTTTGTTTCTAATATATTTTTCCAAATATAAATCATAATCATAAAATTAAAATAGGTTTAGATAAATTAAACAATTTAGTTTATCAACAATTTAATAATTAATTAATTTATATTTGAAAATTAAGTGTAGCATTTAGCAATATGTCATAACCTCCTAAATATAAATATCATATAAGTCATTTGTGATTTGATTAGCCTTTCAGCAAACAATTTTTTAGTGTAACGAATATTCTTTCATTAATAATATTCTACTTTAAATATTAAGTACGTATGAAGTGTATTTCCCTATGAAATTATATTAGTTCTCAATATAATAGTCATTAATTCTACCTTAAACAAGAATTTGATAATTAATACAATTTGAGAATAAAATGAAAATGTTTTATAGTTTATTTAAGGTAATGAATTATTTATTGATCACTCAAATACCTTCATATAATTTCTACACTATCCAATATTTAGTTATTTGTTGCACTTGATTAAAGCAATGCGTAGTCATAATCAAAATGTAGCAGTTTCTAATTTAGTTATCTCAAGTTCAAGGATCATTTACATAACTTTACAATCTTTTCATAAACTCGGATAATTCTCCATGTAGAATTATCGTACAGGTCAACTTAGTGAACTTTTTATAAATAAGCACTTAGATATTAATTTCATGTATCATTTGTGAATAACTACTTCATTTAAAAAAAAGGGAGCATAACATATATCAATCTAAAAAGAGCAATGACCATGAACGTTTATGGACAATGATATGATAGAATAAGAATCCTTATAATTATAAAATATTTATGATTTTCATACAAAATATTTTTATCCCAAGAACTTTATCTTTATTTTATAATCATTAATCAAACATAAATAAATATTAAAAATAAATTATATTTTTATTAATAAATTATGTATATATATACTAACCTCAAAATTTATAAATTGCAGCCTACATTTTTAAATTTATCTTTTTTTTATAGAACAATTTTTATTTCAGCTTCCTCTACCTCTGAAATAAAATTCCTTCCATATTTGAGTAGGGATGGGTAGAGGCTGAAGCAATCCTGTCGGCTGCATACAATCTGTTGTAAATCGCTAACAGACATCACATTGTTGCAAGAATTCCTTCACATGTTGCCGCATATTAGACCAAAAAAAACTTTGTCTTATGCGAGAAAGAGTTTTATGAAACCCAAAGTGCCCACCTACAGGTGACGAATGACAGTCAACCAAAATCTTTGGGATCAAAGGAGAGCTGGAGGTCAAATAGATTTTGTCTCACTTGAACCAAATGCCATCACGGAGGAGCAGTTGATGGTCAGCTTGAGAGGGTTGTTTGTGTAGTAAGTTAGCATAAAAGGAGTCTTGCTGGACTTCCTTCTGAAGCAATGGCCACCAATCTGTGGTTGAGAAATGGATATAAACTGGAATTCAACTACACGTGATAATGAATCAGCACCTTGATTTTCAGAGCCACGTTTATACTCAATTTTGTAATCATAACCAAGCAGTTTTGGCAGCCAGCATGTTTGTGCAGGTGTAGTAATTCGTTGCTTCAGGAGGTATTTGAGACTTTTTGTGATCAGTGCAAACTGTAAAAGGTTTCCCCAACAAGTATGGATGTCATTTCTTGATTGCCTTGACGATTGCCAACATTTCTTTTTCGTATGTGGACAATACTAAGGCTGACCCTTTCAATGCTTCACTAAAATAGGCAATCGGTTGATTCTGTTGGAGCAGAATTGCACCCAATCCTATTCCACCAGCAACGCACTCAATGATGAATTGTTGAGTAAAATCAGGAAGGCGTAAAATTGGTGGGGATGTCAGTGCTTCTTTTAACTGTTGGAACGCCTTCTTTGCTGCATCGTTCCACTGAAATCCATCTTTGCTCAAGAGATGGTGTAGGGGTGCTGCTATTCACCCAAAATGACGGATAAATTTTCGGTAACCCAAGAAATCCACGGACCCCTTTTGTTGTTGTTGGTGGTGGCCATTCATTGATAGCTTGGATTTTGGTGGGATCAACCGATACTCCTTGCTCAGAAATGATGTGGCCCACGTAATTGACCCGTAAAACTCTAAATTGACATTTGGACAATTTGGCAAATAAACTGTTAGCTGAGAAGATCTGTAGAACAGTTTGCAGATGAGTGAGATGGTCCTCCCATGATCTTGAATATACTAGAATGTCATCAAAGAAAACCAAGATAAAGTGTCGGAGGTAGGGACGAAAGAGATCATTCAAAGACTTTGAAATGTTGCTGGCGCATTGGTGAGACCAAATGGCATCCCAACAAATTCATAATGCCCTTCATGAGTTCTGAAAGCTATTTTATGAATGTCAGCATCATGCACACAGATTTGATGATATCCAGAACATAAATCCAATTTAGAATAAAATTTGGCACCATGCAGCTCATCTAATAGTTCATCAATTATTGGAATTGGATATTTATCTTTCACCGTGATGTCATTGAGAGCTCGATAATCCACACAAAATCGCCATGCACCATTTGCCTTTTTCACTAATAGAACTGGGGAGGAGAACGGGTTGTGACTTGGTCTGATTAAACCAGATTGCAGAAGCTTCTTGACCATTTTTTCTATTTCAGTCTTCTGATAATAAGGATATCGATATGGCCTCACAGTGACTGGTCCCGCTGTTGGAAGTAATGGAATGTGATGATCATGTGACCGTTGTGGAGGTAAGTTGGTTGGGGTTTCAAACACCAGAGAAAATTGAGCTAAAAGTTGACTGATCTCAGAAGAATAGGACGGTGATTTGTTGTCGATGTTGGAAGGAATTATTTGGAAGAATAATCCCAAGCTTTGTAATCCTTTGAACTCCTTATCTGTTAAGGCTTCAATGCTAGTTCTCCCTAATCCCTGAAATGTGTGAGAAATTCCTGCAATATTGAAATTCATGGTGAGCTGCTTGTAATCAGTCCTGACTGGTTCGAGAGTTGCAAGCCATTGCACTCCCAATACCAACTGGCATGCTGCGACAGGAAGAATGAAGTAATCGATGGTGATAGGAAGCCCTTGAATGATGAGGGTGAGCGCCTGACATTGCCCAGCACATTCAATCTTTTCTCTATTAGCCACCATGACTTGTAATTGTTTACCCTGAGTTATTGGTAATCCAAATCTAGAGACCAAAGCTTGATCAATAAAATTATGAATGCTACCTCCATCTATCAACACTGCTACATTCTTGTTCTTTAACTTGCCAAGGACGCGTATCGTTTGTGGATGTTCGGTTTCAGGTAGAACTTCTGAAAGTTCCAGATCAGGTTGGTTGATCTCAACGTCTTCGATATCCGTATGAGGTGAATCTTCAATCATAAGCAATTGTGGTCAGGCACAACGATGTCCTAGAATGAACTTCTCATCATAGTAATAGCATAACCCTTTCTCTCGTCGTTCCCGTGCCTCTTGATTGGTGATTCTACGGAAGGTTGCTGGTGGGTTATTGTAACTTTGGCTATGGCGCTGATTTGGTGGATGTCCTAGCACCCCATCCACTAGATTAGAGGAGGTTTTTGCTGCTGCATAAGCTGGTTGGAAACGAAGTGGTTGAATTGGTCTCTTCTGCAGCTGGTTGCGTTCCTCAATTAGTCGAGCCACCCCTATTGCATTTGCCAAGGTTACAGGCTGTTTAATTTTCACATCTATGAGAATATCATCTCTGAGTCCTGCACTAAAACAACCTATTAAAAATTTTTCGGGTAGATTGTCCACTTTGTGAGAAAGCCTTTCAAAAGCTTTTTGATAAGCTGCGATGGTGGTAGTTCGTTTAAGGCGTGTCAGAGCTTCTGAGGGATCCTCATAGTCGGTTGGACCAAACCGGAGTTGTATAGCATTGGTGAACTCATCCCATGTTAGTGGTCCACGGAATTTTGCCAACCACCGGTTCCACTGTAAGGCGATGCCTTCTAAATGGAATGAGGCCAGCTGAACTTGTTGGTCCAACACAATATTTTGAAATTCAAAACATTGTTCTGCCTTGTAAATCCATCCCGTTGGATCATCACCATTAAATTTTGGAAAGGACAACTTGAGGTTGTGATTAGAGTAGTCTTTTGTAGTGTTAGAACGAGAAGTATGTGGGTGTGAGGATTCATCATGGCAAAGGGGTTTGTTTCAGAAGAGTTATTGTTTTGGCTACGAGAAGCTCGAAGAGCTTGGAGCTCGGTTAACACTACTTGTAAGGCTGTGTTCACTTAATCGAAACTGTTCTCATGTCGTGCCAAGATTTCATTGACATCACTGTGGAATTCTGCATTTGTTTTACTGCGAGTGTCCATGGTTGTAACCTGGCTCTGATACCACTAATAAGTATAATTTAAGAATCAAGAAGAAGATAGGGAAAAGAGAAGGTTGTTTAAGAAATAACTGCATATTCTTTTATTGAACTCTTTTAGGCTATATATAGATATAGCAGTACAGATAGGAAAAATAACAAATATGGCTACAAACTACGAATGCTGAAAACAGAACAGAACAAACTGACTCAACAGGCAAATGACTAAATAAAGAAATTAGACTAAGTCTTCCACTTTGCCACTACACGTCATGGTCACGTCGTGATCTCTTCCACCTTGCCATTCCACAATTACACATCGTGGTCTTCTCATCCCTGCATATCATGTCTGCTAGTGTGTAATCCTTGTATATTGTGGTCTGCTAATGTGCCACTACGTTGCTGTAAAGTAGTGAAGTAGTACATATCAAGTATTTGGCCACAGGTGCTAATCCATATAACCTCGGGGAATGACCATCCTGAATATTCTTGGTGGACACTGAGCAAGTAAGAATAGAATGGCTTGCGAGCAGGCAGAGGTTACGGTCTAGCAGAATATGGGCTTCCGGGTTGTTTTGTGCGGGAAATTGAGCGAGAATATCTGAAGCTGAGAGCAAGGCATCAGGACCAGCCTTTTCTATTATCTCAAAAACACCTAGCTCTATTGCTGCTTTCAAAACCAGAGGCAGCACTGATGCACTTCAAAGTTGCATAGCATACTGGAGATGATAGTCTTCCTCATAGGTTGAGGTTGCCATTTGTTTGCGCCTGCAATAGGAAAAGGAAAGGTGTTATTAACCCATCAATATTGCTAGTAAAACTTTCCACGGTGAATTGTATCTCCATCTAAAGTAAAAAAACCACTTTCCACGGTGAATTGTATCTCCATCTACAGTAAAAAAAACCACAGCTTTTAGTTTATTTGTTAATATAGCTAGAGAACAACATCAATAAAGGTGGCTAGAAATCGCTGATGAGTTGCCATATAATTAAATCCTCTTCTTTTCAACTAATAATATCTCAATATATAAGTCTCTCATGTTCAAATTAAATTCTTTGAGAGACCCCTCAAGTGAATCCAAAAGATTGGACAAAGGAGATAAGACGTATAACTTCTCCTATTTAAAAATATGACCAAGAGGACTCTCTCCTTCTCTAATTTGCATTAAAGAAATCAAAGAGATTGTCTTCATTACATACTTTCGAGTAAAAAAATAAAAATAAAAAAAGGTTCTGCTGAAAATGAAACCCTAGAAAACGAATGTTAAGGAATGATTCAAATGTAGGAATTAATTATATATATACAACGGATGTTGTGTCTGACATGACACTTGGTGACCAGGAAATACTAGAAATGAACCACACGCAAAGAAAAGGTTCAATTTGAATTATTGCTCATTTATTACTTATTTATCACTTTTTTCTTTAAGAATAAATTTAATATTTAAATCTATATAGTTTCTCTGCCGAAATAATTAATTAAAATTAAAAAATAAAATAAAATATCTAGCTTTTCATTTTAGCAATCTATTAGAAAATTGTGGGGACAAATTGGAATTTAAATGAAATGGTGGGGTTAATGTGTGAATAGTAAAAAAATTGATTATAAAAATTCACCCTCTCACTCTTTAAGAAGAAGAAAAAAAAGGAGAAAAACCTCAATTGCTAAGAGAATTCTTAGGGAAAACCCATTAGAAAGCCAAAGAATTGAAGAGAGATTGTGAATCACCACCCCTTAAACACTTAATTAGAAGGGAGAAATAATGGAAAGGAAGCGAAATAAAAAGGGGTTGTCAAGGTAGAAGAGGGAAAAGAATGAGGGACTTGAAAAATTTTGACATGTTAAGATTAAAGACTAGATTAACATTCAGTAAGGTGTTCAAAATCTAATTTAGCAATTTCATGCGAAACGAATAATAATTGAGGTAAAAATCATGAAATTAATATTATGATTTATGATAGAATTTTGGGGAAAATGTAAATTGATGATAAGTTGAATCAATTGGGTTAGAATAACTTACAAGAGGTGTTAAATTATAAGTAATTAATGGAAAAAAACATAGTATCCCTAAAGACATTTATGTCCGGTTAAGGGGTGCCAATTAATGAATTGTGATTTATCAATCCATAATTTTCCATGAGAGATGATTTTAGATGAGTTTAGTTATATTATATAACATAATTGAATTGATTATGTCATTATGAATTGAAAACCTTGAGGATGGTCATAGAACTTACCGTTGAGAATCGTTGTGATTGGTTGATTTTGCATATAAGAGAGAAATTAATGGAAAAGATACATTTTATCTCATTATGCTATTGTTAGTGTGAAATGGAAAAAATGTTTGTGATGAGTTTGAAGTGTATATGATTATGCTAATATTTGTGGAATATAAAATAAGTGTGAATATAAAATGGGATGTTACAGCTTATAGCTAAAATCTTATAGCATGGGTTTCTATACTATTAATTTATTATTAGCTAAAGTGGCAAACTTGTAATTTTAAGAGAAGTGTGCTTAATACTCTTCTTGTTCTTGTAACAACTCCTTTTCTCTATAAACCTTCTCTTAGCTATTTCTAACAATGATGAAAAACACTTGGAAGAGCGAAGTTTCTTGTTCCTTTATATTTTTTTTGGATTCAAGGAAACCTCACTCCCCCGGAAAGCGCACTTTGTGGGCCCAGGTGAGGGAGTAAAACCCCAGCTGTCCCAGGCTCTTACAAGAGGTGCACGTCCTGACTCGAACTCGAGACCTGCTGTGCAGATCTCAAACCCTTTGCCATCACGCTACGCCCCTTGGAGACTTGTTCCTTTATATTCCATATGAGCAACAGATGGTTTTGGTATTTTCCTATATATACACACTTGATTTCTATGTAAGGTCTCTCACACACTCCTCCTATTTTATAATCTTACATACTTGATGCTTGATTTTTTTTCCCTAAAAAGCTCAATTCATCTTTGTATTCACTTGAAAAGCTTTGAATCCTATATTGCATCAAATAAATTCTCACATTTGTGAGTTAGATTACATTCTATAAAGACTTGAGTTTATCTATTGTAATCTTCTCATCTTATACGAAGTGATCTTACTCTTGTGAGAGATAAACATATTGTGAAAGTGTAAGTAACACTTAAACCAGTTGGGTATATCCTGTGGTAGTGAGCCCCATAGAGGTTTTCAATATTGATCATTGAAAAAGATTTTGTGTAAGGTTTTCTAATCTTTATACTATAAAAAAGATTAGGTAATAGATTTGATCCTGAGCTTGTAAGAAGATCGAGTTCAATCTTGAGCCTATAAAAGGATTAAGTTTGATTTTGATCCTGGAAAATGATTGTGTAAAGGTTTGGTCTCACTTGTGAAAAAGATAATATGTGATAGTGAATACTTAAATGAAGGTTCAAGAAGTGGAATAGGCAATTATTTCAACCATTATAAAAATTGACGTGTCTCTCTCTATTCTTATCTCTTTAAATTTATGCTCCTTAATATCGCTTGAGTGTTTTGGCTATCTTAGTTTAATTGGAGATTAATACTTTAAAGTTCTATAAAATTAGATAAAGTCTTAATTCATCCCCTCCTAAGCTTTTTAAGTGTTTCAAATGTTATCAGAGCATAGACTCTTTGGTTGAGGTTTGATCACCTACGAGAAAAGATCGTGGCATAAGGAGATCAATAATTAACTAGAGCACCATTCTTCGAATGGAGGGATTATGCCTATTGAAAAGTTAGGATACAAACTTTTCTTGAGTTTGTTGATATTAAATTGTGAGAGATATTATTTAGAGTGGATATACTCAACACACAATAATAAATTTGGATGGAGAATTGATTTCTAAACCCAAAAATGAACGGGATGACAAACAAAAAAAGGCATAGTTATATTATTAAGGCAATTAATGCATTCTTTTGTGCTCTTAATCATATAAAGTTTACTATAATGAAGAAATGTAAAACAACTTTTGAAATTTAGAAACTTTTAAAAGTTACTCATGATGGTACAAGTCAAGTTAAAGAATCTAGATTAATAAGTCTTACTAGAAAGTATGAACTCTTTAAAATAAAGCCTAATAAGAGCATTAAGGAAACACACACTAGATTCATTATATTTGTTAATGAAAAAGAATGTCAAACATGTGATATTCGAAGATGATACCATGAAAAAGATAAAAGCTATTGTAATATTGAAAAATTTCCCTACTATTTTAGCATGTTTTACTTATTAATTGTTTAAAGTATAACTTTCTAAACATAAGTTAGGGGTAATAAAGTTATTTTTTAATCTTTACATTACTTGATTATTTTTCTACAATCAAATCATTAAGAATATATAATCATTGAACTCTAGTAGTTGAAGAATCTAGAAATATTGTATTTGATAAGTCTAACCACTACTAGAAAATTGGCAAATACAAACGGAAAAAGTTCCTTGCTATTTCCCTTGGAATATATCGACATAAAATTTATATTGGTGTATACCGATGCAATTACATGGAAAAAGAAGGAATAAAAAAATTGACGTGTCATGCTTATAGACAGTATTACTAACAAAATAAGTCTCTATTAATATTCATCGATAATTTCATTGGTAATATTTAAATTATAACATGGCAAGCAACCCCCCCTCCCCCCTTCTTTATTTCTACTTCTTCCTTCATTTTCTTTGCAAATAACAGTAGAACTCGCCCCCTGTTTTATCGTAAATCAAACTCTCATAACCACAAATTCAGTCACCCCAACACTTAGTCTGCCAACATCCATGTTTTAGTTTATTTGTTTTTAAGATTCCCCACTTCAAGTAAGCAAAACTACCCATTTTTTTAACTCATTTTTAAAAAGTGAAATTTTTTGGCATTTTGTTGCAATATATGTAGTTTGTTTGTGTGTTTACTTGTTTTATAGCTTTTTCCTATAGAAATTTGTTCTATGAACATATAAATACATGTTAGGGTTTGTATGAGATTTTAAAAGATTGTGTTTGTTTGTAATTATATGAAATTGATTTTGATTTTATGATTTATGTGTTTGTAATGAAATAAATAGTGGCTTATTTAAAGGGTATGTTTCATGTTATATCAATTTCATTGTTAAGTTAAAAATTTCAGTGAATATAGAGGAATTTGAATTTTTGTAGAAAATTAATAATGATGTAAGGGTACTATTAAAATCGATTGAATAAGTTTGAGTTAAACCATTGTTAGCTGATTTTTTTAGTTCACATAATTAATTAATATATATTGTTATTAATATTCTTTATAGGTTTGATATAAGTAATGAATGATCATTCTTGGACATATCAAGTTTCACCTAAAGGGTTGTGTATGATGAATTATTGTAATGAGATTAATGTATATTATTGGATGTGGTATTATATGTTCATACAAGATGTGTAAAAATAAAAAGTTTCTCGATCTAGATGTTATAACGATGCATCTTCTTTATAAAAAAAAAGATTAATGGAGAAATACTTGTTTTAATTGGTACACAGAGAACCATATGTTCTTCCTTACGATACCTTGGTAGAAAAGATGGTTGGGTCAACTTCTAGTTCTAACAACATGCATGGTGTAATAAATGACAATAGTAATCCTTATAGGAATATGGTAATAGATGCGATGAGAATGAATCAGGGTTATATAGGTAACTGTTCAATCATAGATGAAGAACCAAATATAGACATGATCAAGTTTTTTTTATCTTTTGAAAGACTCTGACGAACCATTATAAGATGGGTATATAAATCACAATCAATTATTGGTAGTTGCATAGGTGTTCACCATTAAGTTAGAGCATGGACTGAATAAGGCCGGTTACGATAGAATTATGATAACAAAGGGAATAAGCTGAAAGAGAACTTTTATACTTTTAAATCCATGATGAAACATCTTAGCCTAGGATACCAAAAAAATTAACGTATGTTGAAACTTCTACATGTTATACTACCTGAAAAATACAGATTTGACCGAATGCAGAACCTGTAGGCATGCTCATTATAAACCCAAAACTTGTAAAGGAAAGACTCTTGTTGCACATAGAAAACTTAGATACTTCACAATCACTCTTCGACCACAAAGGTTATTCTTGTCTCCAAAAACTATTGAACACATGACATGGAATCATTCACATGATACATGGAAACATTTAAATAGGGTGTATCCTTAATTTTCAATAGAATCACTGAACACACATCTTGGGTTATGTACAGATAAATTCAATCTATTTGATTCATTTGTTGCAAATTATTTTTGGTCTGTGATACTCATAGTTTATAACTTGCTACTAAGGAGTCTTTACAACTTGCCACTAAAGGTTCATGTTTTTATCTACAGTCATACCTAGTCCTAATAATCCAAGTCAGAATATAGATATTTATCTTTGACTATTGATTGATGAGTTAAAACTGTTGTGATCATCTAGGACTTTGATGTGGACTATCAATGATTTTTTTGAATGGAATGGTTTCTGGTTGGAGTATGCATGGAAAATTAACATGTTCATACTATATTGAAAATAGCAAGGCCTTCACTATCACAACCCAAAAAAAAAACAACATATTTATTTATAAGAGTTAATTTTTATTCAAAGCAATTTTTTTTCTACTAAAAATTCAGTAGAATTTTCCCTGTAACGGGACCATACCAAGTTATCGACATCTTCATTCTTGACACAATTCATATCATAATTATGGTCCAATCACCTTGAACCTCATTCCCAATCAATACATCACAAAAATAATAGACATGTATTGTCCAATAATAAAGATGCAATCAATAAAAACAAAATACATAAATAATTCTAAGGTTTACATAACTTGCAAAATTAATTGATTTTAAGAAAAATAATAAAAACATAGATTATGAATGTAATGCGCCCACTATTTTATCTGGGACAATTTCTTAGTTAAATATAAAAATTTGGGGTAAAATTGTCTCTTTTTTTATCATTCTAACATTTCTAATCCTATAAGCAACTATGATAAAATGCAAATACTTAATATAACACAAAGATATTTTTAAGTATGGCATTCACATTAATTACATATAACAATTTTGTTCTATAAATAAAAAGGTTCATTTAACCTCTTTTACGTCATTTATTAATCTCAAAATACATGTTGATCAATATAAATACACAAAAAGTGTCATATATTCAAGCAGGATCTATTCTACTGTTGTAAGGGTCCTGAAAATAAGATTAACATTTTATCAACATAATTATCAATAAATGCAATGTATCATGTCACTATACCCATATAAAAATATTTATCCTATATACTTTATTATGAATCATTAATATTTTACACCTCCATATTCATCAAATTAATTTCAATCTTAGCCATTTCGCGAGGGTGTTACTCCTTCATTAGGGACACTGATCCATTCGACTAAAAACCAGGCAGTAGTTCATCCGTCCAATTACCGGGCACTAATTCATCCACCCAATTACCAGGCATTAGTTCACCTGCCCAAATACCGGACATTAGTTCATCCGCCCAAATGTGTTTATTCGCCCAATTACTGGGCATTAGTTCATTTGCCCAATTATCGGGCATTAGTTTACCCGTCTAATTACCGGGCGCTAGTTCATCCGTAGACATCAAAACATAAAGTACAAAATTTCTAATTAAAATTAACACAAGTTTTTGAATTAATCTCTTTACAAAAATTCAAGATGTCGGACACCTACCTACTGGTGATGCTCAACTAATAGCTCCCTGTTGTTGTTTGGAGCCTCCAACCTCTCCTGTTTCATTTAAAAGATCACATGATTTCAATACTTCATCATCCACTAATTTATTTAAAACTTCTCCATATAGTAAAATTTTCTATCAATACAATTTTAATATCTAAAATTATTATCATTATTTTTTTCATGTTCTTTAATAATTCTATAAATAATTCTTACAATGTTACATCCATCTAAAATTTTAATTCATCACAATTATAAGGGAATCTTATAGTATTATTAAAATTTCCCAATAACTACAGGAAATTTAATTCATTTACACCTAATTCAACACATCATTTCATTATTATTTTTTTCAATATTAAAATGCAATTCATTAATTTCTTCAAGTTTGAAGTTTTATTTCTTATATTTTGCATGGTTAAAATCACATTTCTAAGAGGATAAATTCATTTCTACTTTAAATTTTAATCCATCATCCAAATTCAATTCATCCCTTTAAGTCATGAAAAAACTCCAATTACATCAATTCAAACCACCCCTCAAAATTCTTTACCCTTGCCGAAAATTCAAGTAAAAAAATGATGACATGATAATTCTTCAACTTTCACTTAATTAACTTTAACCCATTTATTTATTTTATTTTATTTTTTCATGCCAACATACAATACTCTAGCACAACTTCACAAATTACATCCACAGTTTCTATTTATCTAAGAGTTCCATAATCACACATAATAATAACTAAGCATCAATTTATAAAATTTCATTAATCAACATAATAAGATCATATTTACTCATAACATAATAAGGGATCAATAACAAATCCAAGGTGGAAACCACTCTTTATCCCCTTCCATCTTCTTTTCTCCTCTTCTTTTTCTTCCTTTTTTTTTTACATATTAATCTAATTAATGACAAGCCCAAGTATTTATCCCCTTAATAAACTTATAATCAACATAAATTCATTCATTCAAACCACCATAACATCAAGAACCCACCTTCACATGATACCAATTCTACTTAATCCAAGAACAAACATGAAAAACAACATAATGGATCATCATGGAGAGTTTTCTTACCCTTAAGAAATGAAGAATAAAAAGCCAAAACAAGTTGAATCAATTAAGTTCTCCTTCACACTTCCCTTTAAGCTCAATCTTTCCTTTTCTCTAAAAGCTCACTTAAAATATTTAAACTCCTTGTAGACTCTTTAACGTATCAAACCCTCTCTTTAAATACTTAACACTCTTTCTAACTTACACTTTTTTTTCAAGCTATTTCCATGAAAGATGACAAAAACCCTCTTTTCACATTTTCCTCTCTTGGACGGCTGCACACTCCTTTTTTTTTCCTTTTTTTTTTCGTTGCTAGCAACTTATAAAGAGGGTTGTTTTGGGCAAATTTTCAATTTGGTCCCTAAAGAAATTTCTAGACATTCATTTGTGCTATTTGTTCTTTTATCTAAAACAAAATCTTATCATACTCCAAAATTCTGAAACTTTAACCTAAGTTAAAATAATATTTTATAAGACTCCATGCAAAATTTCAACTTAATCTGATGATCAGATTGAAAGTTATATGCTATAACGTAAAATTAGCCGATTTGTGATTTTTCGTCAAAAATTCAAAATTTCATATTTCATACTTATACAAATCATATCAATTAATTTACTCAATTCTCGAGACCTTTTTTTTATCTCAAATATATATATACACCTACCAGGGTTTACATTCACCCTAATAAATTATGGTAAACTATCTTTTTTTATTGCCACCAACGATTCTTGCCAACGTATCACAAGTACAGAAAAAAAAATGATTTTTTTGTTGGTAGAGTTGAAAGGGATGTTGCAATGTCAGTACCATCGGGTGAAGAATTTTATAACATGGTATCGCATTACGATTACATTATGTTTGGTTTTTAATTCGATAAGCAGAAAGTTTCATGGTTTTGGTGTGCCTATAATTGGATAAATCAAAGTATTTTATGGGAGCTTTCTTATTAAAAGACTAATCTCCTCCGCTATAATCTTGATGTTATGCATATTGAAATGAACATGTTTGAAAATATTTTTAACATGGTTATGAATGTGTAAGGGAAATCATAGGACAACATTAATGCTAGAATGAATATATCTTTGTTTTGTCACTGTAATAATATGGAGTTGGTTTATAATGAGTTATAAGTCACAAAGCTCAAAGCTAGCCTCACCTTATACAAAAATGCATAGTTACTTATCTACGAATGACTTAATAGTCTGTGTTTTTCTAATGGACATGCTGCGAACATATCTAGATTTGTGAATTTAGAGGATTGAAAATTGTATTGAATGGAAAGTCATGGCTGCCATGTGTTTATACAAACACTCATTTCATTTTCTTATTGGGATTTATTTCTAAAGATGATATGAAATGCACTTACGAAGATCAATTACTTTTTTAAAAGATATATGCTCTAACTAGTTGCATATCTAACATATTGAGATGCTTGAAACGAATATCATTCAGACTTGAGATAATATTCCCTCCATCTTTCTTTGACTCAATGGAGCATCTACCCATAGATTTACCATTTAAGGCAAAAGTTAGAGACCTTGTCCAATATAGATGGACGTATCCATTCGAGAGGTTAGGGATTACACATGTATCCTAATTAAACTTATGTTATTTTTTTTAATTTAAAACATCCATTTAATCATATATAGATACTTTTCAACCTTAAGAGAAAAGTAAATACAAGTCGTATGTTAAGGTTTCTATATATAAGGCTTATATTATTGAAGAGATCTCGATATTTATCTCATACTATTTTGAGTCTCACTTAGGAACAACAATTAACAACGTTTCAAGATATGATAATGGTGTGAAAGTGTCTTTGAGTAGGAATTTATTAATATTTTTCCATCTTGGACGAACTGTACCCAAAAATACAGTGAGGGAAAGATACTTGATAAAAATCAAAATCAGGCAAGCACATAATTATGTAATATTTAACTATGATGAATTGAGACCTTTTATTCAATAAGTACAATAATTAACATATTGTTGTCTTCTAACAATTTTTCTCTTATACTCTCATAAGCTAATAAATTGAATAATTCATCGTATGCAACATCATCATCTTTTATTATCTCAAAACTCGCACCCAACTAAATCTCAAATTTTTTAATTACTAAATGAATAATTTTTCATATGGTTCAAAACACATATAAGCACTGCTTAATTATTATTATCTATTGTAAAACTTAATTGCATTACACCTTTCTCTTTAAATGTTAATTGTTGTCATCTTGTACCAGGTTTATCGATTGGGATGGAATGTTAGTGGTACTTTGAATTTATTGTGTTTGGGTTCAGAAAGAAAAGTTAAGTGCAATAATAAATATTTCGTCAATGGAATTGTCTTTCATACTAAAAAGTATGGTCATAGTATAAAGACATATAACAATGAGTTTATGTTAAAGAATCGACTTCTAATGAGTTTGAAGTTGATTATTATGAGAAGTTAAAATAGATAATTGAATTGCAATATTGTAGCGAGTAGAATAAAATCTTTTTATTCAAATGTTATTGATTTGATATCACCGATAAAGGAATCCGAGTAGATCCATATCATAGTTTGGTCAAAATTAATACAAAGGCTAGACTTCATAATGTAGACGACGTCTTTATTTTCTCCAAATAATGCCAACAAGTTTATTACATATACATTTCTTCCTTTAGAAAAGATTGTTCAAGATTTGATTGGTTATCTGAAATAAAACTAAACCTTTAGAAGTTTATTACATATCCTTTAGAAAAGAATATTATTTTGGCTATTGCCATCTTAAAACTAACGGGGTGCAATTAAGGGAGAAAGAGGGAAAATTCATTTCTTCTTCCTTGCTTTCACCTTAAAGGGCTAAAAAGTAAGGTATATGAGTGAAAGTAGAGGGTTTTGAGAGAGAAAAACACATTCATACCAGAAAATTAAGAAAGAGTAAAGAGAGAGAAGATTGAGTTAGAGAGGAAAAGTGAAAACAGAAGGGGAAAATGGGTAGGAATGTGGAAAATTTTGACTAGTTAGGATTCAACGACTAGATTATTGTTTGTTAAGGAGTTCTAAACATAATCTAACAATTTCATATGAAATGGATAACAATTGAGATTGAATTCATGAAATTAATGCTTAGGTTCATAATAGAAATTTGAGGGAAATGTAAATTGACTACAAATTAAACAAATTGGGTTAGATTAAGTTGTGTTAAGTGTTAAATTGGGTATAATTAATGAAGAAAATCGTGAGGTCCTTAAAGGCCCATGGCTTACCAATGAGTGACTAAATTGCATGTAATAAACTGTGTAGTTAAGTGAAATTATGGTAAATTAGTGTATAATTGTGTAAGGAAAATGATTTTGAAAGAATTTAGTTATAATATAAAGTGTGATTGTATGAGAATGCGATTATAATTGTGGTATATGAAATATGGTATAATTGTAAATTATGTTAATATTTATGTTTTCCATGAAGTAGTTCCAACTATTGGATTGATGGTTCCTAAAAGGATGGAATTAAAGATATTATAGAATATATTGAAGGAAAATGAATGGAATGAGAAAATGAAAATTAAAGTTAATGAGAATTGACTTAGAGATTATGGTTAAATTGAAAGAAGTAAACCTAGAATATTATTAAGTGTGTCATAATTTAATTTTTGAATTTTTTTTCAAAAATAAATAAATAAATAAAAATGAATGAATGAAAATAATTTGAGAATTGGGTTAAGACAATACAAATTGAAAGTTTGAGGACTAATAAGGATAATTATAAATTTGGGAGTCAATTTGGTCACAAATTGAAAGAATTGATAAGTTTGAAAACTTAATTAAACTTTGATTTAATTAATTAAGTAAAGTAATCAAGGGCTTAATTGAAAAAATAATAAAGTTTGGGGTTGATTTGGGTTAAAATTACAAGGAATTAAAGTCCAAGAAACAAAGTGAATAGATGGTGATACTATAGGGGGTTAATTGATTTTTTTAAGGGTAATTTTAAAAAAATTAAAAGTTGAACAGTTAATTAAGGACTTAATTGATTAATTCA
>Ga0325414_1002561_pt1 | contig 18511 bp, 13 predicted proteins | sample PopdelMetagenome_8_FD_206183 | JGI IMG/M metagenome (GOLD analysis project Ga0325414, IMG submission 206183) | Populus deltoides microbial communities from Bellville, Georgia, United States - Leaf-PdKOR-R3 | ecosystem: Host-associated > Plants > Phyllosphere > Phylloplane/Leaf | place: USA... | reverse complement strand
TGGAGGCATGATACACTGTTCCATGAACAGTGTATCATGCTACACTGTTTGAACAGTGTAGCATGGTTGTTCTCAAAGAGCCGCGCAAAAAAGCAGCATTTTTCTGCTTTCAAATTGCCTGCGTTTCACACGCAATTCATTGTGGGACCCATACACAGTGAACAACTTTTTTTCCTCAACCAAACACTGAGCCAGTGCGTTTTTGAAGAAACGCAACCTCTACCTCTTTGCCAAACGAGCTCTTAGACTTGTCTCCTACTAAACTTTGCAGTAGATTTCCTAGGTTGCGGTTAACCACTTTTGCTTATCTATATTTAAGGGTGATAAACACTATAAAAATTTAACTGAGTACCAAGCTTTTCCAACAAACACTTCTAGAAATTGCTTATAAAATTCATATCCAATTGAGATAATGGACTTAAGAACCCCATACAAGTGAACCAACTCTCTAAAGTAAAGATGGACTATTTGGTAAGCATTCATGGTCTTTTAAGATGCAATAAAATAGGTCTTCTTCCGAAACTTATCCACCACTATAAAGATTGAATCTATAACATGGTGGGTATGAGATAAGCCTGATATAAAATCGATACTAACATTCAATTAAGGAGCATCTACAACATGAAATGGAGTATACAACCCAACATTAGTCAAAGCATCTTTGGACTCCTAATAAATGATACATCTCTTCACAAAGTCTGATACTTAATCTAGAAGTTTAGGCTAATAGTAAGTTGATAACACTGGGGTTAGAGTCTTATCACGTATAAAACGACTATTGCCATGTAACTCACAAATGATATTGTTGCACATCCCCCGGGCGGCGTCCGATGGTGATTTTTTTGTTTGTTTTGCTTGATTGGTTCTTTGGATTCGCTATCTAGTATTATGGTTACTAGAAACCCTAACTGGTCTTTCAGAGATTCTAAGGCAAGGAACTGATTGCGTAAAGGGAAGGTATTAACACCCCTAGTACGCCCTACCTAAGGTAAGCTGCTTGGTGTTTGGTTTGCCTTATAATTGCTATGGTGTTGGTGTTTTCTAATCCCATTCGTTTTTCTAGGTTTGATTCAAACTAAATTTATTAAGATAGAAATCCAAGGAGATTCCATGTGCTTTAAAAGCTCATTTTTCATTTAGTATTTCAAGAGTTTGCGACTCGTATATCGCAAGGAGGAGGGACAAAATTTAGAAATTTAAGGAAATTCAGGGCGTTTTAAAAGCCTATTTTTACCTTAGTGTTTCATACTCTCACGACTTGTAAATCGTGGAGTAAAAAAAAAATTAAAATGTCTTCGATTATAATCAAGGCTTCTTTTAAGGATGTGTGATGAATTATTATTCCTAGAAAATTATTTTTGATATTTACCACTTAGGGTTTCTTTATCGAAATATTAACAGTGAATAATAACAAGTTATTTCCAATAATATTTTGGATATTCATCCCTTTGGGATTTTTTTATCCAAACATTAACAGTGAATAATAGATGAATTCCCCCCTAAAATAAGATTTTTTTATTTTTTTTGGAATATTGACCAATACCCTTTGGAGTTTTACAAACATGTAGTAAAATCCAGAAATGCAAGAAAATAATTTTTGTTGTGTTTAAGAAATCCATGCGAAAACACATTTTTGAAACTTCAAATATTTGTTTTTTTATATAAAAAAATGTTCAAAATATGTTAGAGTATTAGCCGTATGCAACACACAATAAAACATTTTTTTTACAACAAACACTCCAGTGCTTAAGCATAAATGATAATTCATTGCACGTTTATTTTTAAAACAAACACTCCAATGCTATAAATGATAAACCATGTTTGTACAGGGATGATGCATTCACACTCCAAGACACTATTCAAGAGGAAAAATGCATTATAATTCACTTAGTAGCAAGTTAATGTTCAAGTGAATTATAATTCACTTGAACAATAAAATGCAAATGCTGTCATACAAAAAGCAGAGAGGAAAACGCAACCCCTCCCCCAAAACCTGCCGAAGGATTACTTAAAGTGCAAAGAGGTTTCCTTGTGTTTCAGTTTCTTCTCTGGACAAAACTTCATTTAGGAGCCAAACTACCCCATGCAAGATCTTTAAAAAAAAAGGAAAACGCCTGACCATAAAATTTAGCTGATAATGAAACCCTGACAGCCCCCCACGGTTCCTCATGAACCAGAGGGAAAAAAACAATAAAAAGCGAGGAACTCGCAAACTCTAATATAAAATAACCGTCTAAGCTCAAAGTCATGGAAGGGAATAGAAGACAAGCATTCATTGTATGGCAAAAAATAAGAAAATGAAGGTGCAAAGCCAGAATACAAAACAGGTTTTTTTAAAACATCAAAACAATACCTGCAGGTCTCACTGGTTTTTTACTATAGAAGCTAAAATATAACCCAAACGAACGTTGCTGTCAAGGTTAGCAGCAAAGCTCCCTCTCCGTATGTGCTGCAGGTCTCACTAGTTTTTTACTACAGAAGCTAAAAATACAACCCGAACATTTCTGTCAAGGTTTAGCAGCAAAGCTCCCTCTCCATCTTGTTTTTTCTCCTCTTTCCTATCCTCTTTCTCTCTTTTTTCGTCCTGTTTTTTTTTCTTTTTTTTAGGTCATTAGAAGGGCTTATATATAGTCTAAATATATCTCTATTTAGGAAAGATTTAATGCATTAATTCTAGGATGCAAATCCTTGCTGATTTGTAGTTAAAAGAAACACAAAAGGAAACCGAAATATCCTGATTCCTATTATGATTTCAGCAATTAGTTTCCATTGATCAAAGGGTGGTACAACTCCTTTCTTTCCTTCCATGGCTGGGACCATAAGACACCAACTGTTTCCTTTGAAATGAGTCAATAAAAACATGTTCTGCAGCTCTACACTTAGCAAGACAAACATGAAGACCAGCAAGAAATTTGCAAAGAAAAAAAAGGAAAGAAATCAGATGGGTAAGGGTGCATGCTGTAAAGTCTTATTTTTCTTATTCGATGTGGTAGAAATCCTGTCATTTATGATGATCCAGCCCCCCTCTCCAGCTTTCAATATCCCTCTTCAATTAAATCCCTCATTTTAGCACTTTTCGATTCAGTCCTTGGTCCAAAAAAAATCCTTCGAAATAGCCCCGCGAACTTGGGCTAAACCCTTCTTGTGACAGGATTCTCTGCTTTCACATTCAAATGGGAATATCTTGAGCTTGTGATATCGAAATCAAGCGATTCAAAAGCCCAAATTTATCTACGCGTCCAGGACTACAATTTTGATGAAGGAGTCGAAGTGAGATAAAATCATTTTAGAGAACAGAATCTGACAGTAATCTGGTTGGTCAAAAAGGATCTCCGGATCTAATTCAAAAACTGACAATGCCGAGAATCCTGATATGATTGAGAGTATGATCTAAGAACAAATCAACAAAATTTGTGACAGAAATAGAGTTTTTAGTGTAAAACTCGGGTCAGGATCCTTCTCGCGGCAGAAATCTCTATCTTCACGTTAGATATTCAAACAAGAATATCTTGAGCTTCTGATATCGAAATCAAGTGATTCAAAAGCCCAAATTTATATACGCGTCTAGGACTACAACTTTAATGAAAGAGTTGAAGTGAGATAAAATCATTTTAGAGAACATAATCTGGCAGTAATCTAGTTGGTCAAAAAGGATCTCCGGGTCTAATTCAGAAACTGACAATGCCGAGAATCCTAGTATGACTGAGAGTATGATCTAAGAACAAATCAACAAAATTTGTGATGGAAATAGATTTTTTTTAGTGCAAAACTCGGGTCAGGATCCTTCTCGCGGCAAAATTCTCTACCTTCATGTTAGATATTCAAACGAGAATATCTTGAGCTTCTGATATCGAAATCAAGTGATTCAAAAGCCTAAATTTATCTATACGTCCAGGACTACAACTTTGATGAAGGAGTTGAAGTGAGATAAAATCATTTTAGAGAATAGAATCTGGTAGTAATCTAGTTGGTCAAAAAGGTTCTTGATCTGACAATGTTGAGCATCTAAATCTGACTGAGAATCTGCCCTAAGAACAATGATTCAGACCTAATAAAGGTGTAAGTCATTTTTTCAACATGTCATGAGTGACATAATATAGCTAGGATAGTCAGATATCGTACGAAACCAAGTAAGAATCAGAGCCTAAGTTGGAACAAAAAATTGTGACAGCAACAGAACCAGTTTTTTGTTTTATGCAAATTTTAAGGGATTTATCCAACCTTAAAGACCAAATAAAGAAGGAACGAATTTAGCATTATAAAGACTCATGGTCAATCTAAGAAAACCTGACGATTTTGGTAGCAAAGGGGAAAGATAGAAAGAGTAGAAAACAGTTTAAACAAGGTTTTTGAAAAAAAATATATTTCTTTCTCTGCTTTTGTCAATCTTCTAGCAAACATGAGTTAAACTCCTACACTCAGTTCAAAAGAGGTATACACCGTCTCCAGCATGTGGGGTCTAAAATTGAGTAACAACAAATGCCCTCTCTTTACAATGCTTACGAAGCAAAACTTGTCAAGTGGTTCGCGTAGTAACTGTTGTAAAGATAAATTGTCTGATCATGCTAAAAACTCAGTGCTTTTCCTAAAAAATGGTCTCCTTATCAGGTGATCTGCCTATCTTAAAATTTCTAAAAAACACTTCATGCTTTTCTAAAAAATGATCTCAATATCGAGTGACCGGCCCATATTAAAATTCTTAGAAAACTCCACGCTTTTTTAAGGACTGGTCTCAATATCGGGTGGCCACTCATCTTAAGATTCTTAGAAAACTCCATGTTTTTCTAAGAAATGGTCTCAATATCAGGTAACCGGCCCATCTTAAAATTCTTAGAAAACTCACGCTTTTCTAAGAAACGGTTTCAATATTAGGTGACCAGCCCTTATTAAAATTCTTAAAAAACTTCATGCTTTTATAAGAAAATGGTCTCAATATCGGGTGACCTGCCCATCTTAAAATTCTCAAAAACCTCCATGCTTTTCTAGGGAATATTCTCAATATCAAGTGACCGACCCATCTTAAAATTCTTTAGAAAACTCCACGCTTTTCTAAAAAACAGTTTCAATATCAGGTGACCGACCCCTCTTAAAATTCTTAGAAAACTCCATGCTTTTCTAAGAAATGGTCTCAACATCGGGTGACCTGCCCATCCTAAAATTCTTAGAAAACTTCACGTTTTTCTAAGGAATAAACTCAATATCGGGTCACATCTTAAAATTCTTAGAAAACTCCACGCTTTTCTAAGAAACGATTTCAATATCAGGTGACCGGTCCCTTTAAAATTCTTAAAAAAAGCTCCATGCTTTTCTAAGAAATGGTCTCAATATCGGGTGACCTGCCCATCCTAAAATTCTTAAAAAACTCCACGCTTTTCTAAGAAATGGTCTCAACATCGGGTGACCTGCCCATCCTAAAATTCTTAGAAAACTCCACGCTTTTCTAAGGAATAAACTCAACATCGGGTGACCGGCCCATCTTAAAATTCTTAGAAAACTCCACGCTTTTCTAAGAAACGATTTCATTATCAGGTGACCAGTCCCTCTGAAAATTCTTAAAAAAGCTCCATGTTTTTCTAAGAAATGGTCTCAATATTGGGTGACCCGCCCATCTTAAAATTCTTAGAAGACTCCACGCTTTTCTAAGAAATGGTCTCAATATTGGGTGACCCGCCCATCTTAAAATTCTTAGAAGACTCCACGCTTTTCTAAGAAATGATTTCATTATCAGGTGACCAGTCCCTCTGAAAATTCTTAAAAAAGCTCCATGTTTTTCTAAGAAATGGTCTCAATATTGGGTGACCCGCCCATCTTAAAATTCTTAGAAGACTCCACGCTTTTCTAAGAAATGGTCTCAATATTGGGTGACCCGCCCATCTTAAAATTCTTAGAAGACTCCACGCTTTTCTAAGAAATGGTCTCAATATCGGGTGACCTGCCCATCTCAAACTTCAAAAGAAAACATCTTACCTCGAGGAAATGAAGGAGTGCTGGTTCACAATTCATATTCTTTTCCGTAGCTCTGTTGACTTGAGATTCTATCTCTTAGTGATTCCCAAAAACTTGGAACTAATTTGGCTTTCGTCCCACCTTTCCTGCTAGGTTAGTGTTATGACAATATAGCATGCATGTTTTTGTTATTTATCTTGGAAACATTGGTCCCCCTTTCCGTTTTAGACTTCTTCGAGCTCTTGTTTGCATTTGTTTGTCCGACTTGTTCTTTTGAACTGGAATATGCTCCACACGCTATACTTCATATCCTCTTGGTGAAGAGATCTCTGGTTCCTTGTGAGGCCCTTTCTTGCTCAATTGAGTATTGTCTTTTATTATTATTTTAAAAGGAAAACTCAAAAGTTTTGATTTTGTTCATGAAAAATGCAATCTTTAATGCAATTAGCAATTCTCATAAAAAATGTTTTTTAGAAGTTTTTATGATGATACCTTTTTGGGCTTTGGTTCACTATGGACCCCTATGTGCAATTTTTGCCCCCAGTGTGGTGTGCAATACCTGTTAGTTTTAAAATTGGTTTGGTTCCCTCCAATTAATGGAGTCATTTCCTTAGTTAGGCGTAAGAAAATAGTTTGTTTAAGTAAAATATTTCAAATGTTATGAGATCATACGCTTTATGAAGAAAAATGTTTTTTATAGAGAGAATTCATGGCCGAATTTTATTTTATTAATTGAGAAATTACGGAATACATCAAGCGTAATATTTCCTTACAGAGTCAGAATTCACAAGCCTAACTAGATCTTCTCCATCCATTCTAGATAACAACAAACTCCTCCCGAGAATGCTTTTTTCACCACGTAAGGGCCCTCATGGTTCGGCGCCCATTTACTTTGATCTTCTCCTAGTAAAGGCAATATTTTCTTCAATACAAGATCTTCTTCATGGAATCTGTCGTATGGGTGCGGCGTCGCGGCGAAAATATAAGTCCCACTTTAAATCTAAAATGTAAACCTATTTATATCTATTTGACAAATATGGGGAGACAAGAAAATATTTTCTTTTATTGGTGAAAAATGGAATGGGAGTCGCCACCTAGTATTTTGGTCACTAGGAACCCTAACTGGTCTCGGAGATCAGGTACGGGGACTGGTTGCGTAAAGGGAAGGTATTAGCACCCCAAATACGCCTTACCTAAGGTAAGCTGCATTGTTTGATTGTCTGATAAAAAGCTAAGGTGTTATTGTATTTCTAGTTGTTGGTCCGTCTATGGTTCAAGAAAAGTCCTTCTTAATAAGGAGGTCCTTATCTTATCGGGTAAAATCCTAACCGTTCTAACGTCTATATGAAAGATATATTTTTAATATCAGGAATACGTTTTACGTATAAATTCGTAATCCAGATACTAAAAGAAGACAAAAAGATTTTTTTACAATTTTTGAAATATTGGCCTAGTTCTCATGGCTCTAACAAACTTGTTGTTACAGCCAAAGTGCATATTAATACATATATTTTTTTGAAATTTTCTTTGTTATATGAAAATATGATGTGATGATTTTTTTATTTTTATTTTGGAGAGACTAGGCCGTATGCATGAAAACAAAACACTTTTTTTATATTTTTATATTTTTGATGTCTTGACGAAAACCGGGTATTTTAATACTGGATTTGTATCTTTACGGTATAAAAATACAAACCAGTATTAAACAATTTTGATAAAAATATGCAGGAAAATCAGCAAATTTTTTAAGGATTTTTCAGAATTTTTAAATTTTTATATATATATATCTATAAATATATATAAATAATATAAATATATTATAATATATAATATAATATTAGGTGGGCTGGGCCAGGCCGGCCCAACTAACTGGGCCGGACTCAGCCCAAAAGGGTTGGGCCGATCTCGGCCCAACAAAATCTCTTATTTTCGTCTGGGCCAGACTCGGCCCAGACAACAAGGCTGGGCCAGGATCAGTCTGGCCCACAAAACATCAGGGCTGGGCCAGAACCAGCTAGCCCAACGAAGGAAACCCATCAGTGCTGGGCCAGCACCAGCCTGGCCCAGCATAAAAATCCAACGGGGGGGAATTATTTTCCCCCTCCCATCCTCCTGTATGCAGACCGAATGTTCTGCATGCAGGAGGAAACACAAGTAATGAAAAAATGCAGGGGGGAGAAGAGTTTACTTGGCGTGGAGAAGGCGGTGCCTTGCTGGTCGGACTACTTCGCTGGCGGTGCTGTGGTGGAGATCGGTGGCTGTGTCGTGGCTCACGGACGGCGACTCCCAGCAGCGGTGCTACTGTTCCAAGCGGCGGAGAGAGAGGTTACTGCTCCTCCCTTTTCCTCTGTTTCCTTTCCTCTTCTTTCGTTTTTCAGTGGTTTCGCTTTACCCTCTCGGTTTGTTTTCTTAATTTCCTACCCCGTTTCAAGCTTTTCCTTCCTCTCCCTATGTTCTGGTTCCACTCTTTCTATTCTCTCTATCCTCTCCCTTTCGGTTCGTTTTTTTTTCTCTTCGGTTCATTCTCCTTTCTATCTTTTCGTTTTTTCTCCCTTCCGCGTGCTGGCGTTCAGTCTCCATTTATAGGGGGTAAAGGGAGCGGGGCCTCATTATGGTTGCATGGGGAGCGGGGTAGCGCCGGTCGGTTGGCCAGTGGGTGCGACTGGTAAGGCGCGGCTCCCTCGACCTTTCATCATGAGAGCACATGGGGGGGCTTTGGCAGGCATGTGGCGTGTCGAGTTCAATGAGGAAAGAAGAAAAAATTGCCTTCCCCTGCTGTACGTCCAGGGGAAGGAGAAAGGGGAACAGTGTCGTTCAAAACGACACTGTTCTGCAATTTTAATTTTTTTTTTTTACATGAAACGGCGCCGTTTTATGAAAAAAGTGTCGTTTCATTTAAAGATGGCGCCAGCATCTTTTTTCAATTTAGTCCTTAATTATCCTTTGTTTATTTCAATTGCATCCCTTTCAATTTCATCGCCGCCCTCATATTTGGCCGCCTTTCCACTTTGGTCCTTGGTCTCTGATTTATGCAATTTGACCCTCAATTAATCAATAAACTTCTAATTTCTTCAATTTGGCCCCTGATTGTATTAATTACAGCCCTTATACTTATGCGCCTTCTCCAATTTGGTCCTTGGTTTCAGATATTCTCAAATAAGTCCCTAATTAGCCATTAAACCTCAATATTTATGCAATTAAGCCCCTGATTTGGCCTAATAAATTCCTAAAAATTATAATTTGATCCCAGAACTTTAATTTCTTCCAATTAAAGCCCAAATTGACTTAAAAAACAATTTTCCTTGCAATCAAACCCTCTATAAATTCAATTAAACCTTCCATAAAATCCAATTAAGTCCATGAACATCTAATTTTGGACTTTTCTCTTCAAATTAAATTTTATTTTCCCACAAGGCTCTCATCATTCAAGTATATACTGTAAAAATTTCAATCCTTGTATTTTTGAACCTCCTTAATCAATTTTTTCTGATCCTTTTCTAAGCGTTCCAACCTCCTATTATTTTTTCTAATTTCTTCCAACTATATATTTATATATTTATTTTTATTTTTGTGTGGGGACCCAAAAATGGGTTACAACAGAATCCTCAAGGTCGAACCTTCTTGTCGTATGATATGGCCATCCTTCTTTGGTAGAGATGATGACATATTGCAGCTATCCTCTTTTCACTGATCAGATTCAGCTGTCTATATCTAACTTTTGCCCATTCTACCTCTTCCAGCTTAGAGTCTACTAGTACTCTCAAAGATGGGATTTCCACTTCTAAAGGCATCACCGCCTCCATTCCATATACCAACGTGTACGGGGTGGCTCCTGTTGAGGTTCGGTCTGCGGTGTGATATACATGAAAGGCAAATGGCAACATCTCATGCCAATCCTTATATGTGACTACCATCTTCTGAATAATCTTTTTGACATTCTTGTTAGTAGCTTCTACCGCACCATTCATCTTTGGTCTATATGGTGAAAAGTTGGAATGCTTGATTTTCCATTTATCGCAGAGTTCTATTATCATCTTGCCATTGAAATTCTAGGCATTATCAGTTATAATCATTTCTAGTGGACCATACCGACATATCAAATCTCTCTCAATAAATTTCTTCACCACTTTTTGCATCACATGAGCAAATGACTCGGCTTCTACCCATTTTGTAATGCAGTCGATAGCCACGAGAATAAACCTATAACCATTGCTGGCTTTTGGGTTTACAGGTTCAATCACATCAATTCCCCACGTCGCGAAGGGCCATGGAGATGTCAAGTTAAACAGAGGAGTTGGAGGGGCGTTGATTTTGTCACTGTATACTTGGCACTTATGACATTTTCGGACATAGTCGATGCAATCCTTCTCTAATGTCATCCAGAAGTACTTGGCTCTTTGTATCTTCCTAGCCATCACGTGTCCATTAGCATGGGTTGAGTAAATCTCTTCATGGACTTCCCGTAACGCGCTTTTTGCCTCAAATTCATCCAAACATCTCAACAAAGTCTCGTCGGATGATTTCTTATACAAAATCTCCCAATCAAAATAAAAATCCATTGCCAACCTCCTCAAGGTCTTCTTATCGATTTTGGATGCCCCCATGGGATATGCCTGGTTTTGGATGGAATTCTTGATATCATAGTACCAAGGGTTTCCATCCACTTCTCTTTCGACTGAGCAGTAATGAGCTGGGTTATTTCTGATATTGATGTGTACCGACTGTACCTTGTGCCCAAAGTCTATCTTGGCCATAGATGCTAGTGTGGCCAAAGCATCTGCAAACTGGTTTCCTTCCCTTTCCAGATGGGTGAACTCTATTTCCTCAAATTCTCTAGCTAGTTTAGACAGGTATTCTTCGTAGGGCCATAACTTCTCTTCCTTGGTTTGTCATTCTCCTTTTACTTGGCAAATGATCAGCATTAAGTCTCCATACATATCTATCTTTCTGATGTTAATCTCTAATGCAGCCTCTAAACCGTGAATGCAAGCTTCATACTCAGTCGTGTTGTTGGTGCACCCAAACTGCAGCTTAATTGAAACCGGATACTGCTTCTTATCAGGAGAGATTATCACTGCACCCGCTCCGTTACCACATACATTTACAACACCATCAAAGTACATAATCCACCAATATGATTTCTCTTCCTTGATTGCAAGCATATCTTCATCGGGAAAGTCAAAGTTTAATGACTCATAATCTTCCATAGCATGGTCAGCCAGGTAATCGGCAATAACACTCCCTTTCACGACTTTCCTTGTCACATATACTATATCATACTCAGCCAATAGAACTTGCCATCTTGCAATTCGGCTAGATAGGTAGGGCTTTTCACAAATGTACCTCAACGGGTCTAATTTGGAAATTAACCACGTAGTGTGATACAACATGTACTGACGTAATCTCTTTGCAGCCCATGTCAGTGCGCAACACAGCTTCTCAATCACAGTATACCTAGACTCATATTCCATGAACTTCTTGCTCAGGTAATAAATGGCCCTTTCCTTTCTTCCGGTTTCATCGTGTTGCCCAAGCACACATCCCATTGCTGTTTTGGTTACTATTAGTATAATATCAATGGCCTTTCTGGTACAGATGGAACAAGCAGGGGTTGATTCAGCAAGTACTGCTTGATTTTCTCAAAAGCCTCTTCACACTCTTCATTCCATGTTCCAGGGTTCTTCTTCCTTAACAAACAAAAGATCGGGTCACAAGTCATCGTTAATTGGGATATAAACCGAGCAATGTAATTCAACCTTCCTAAGAAACCTCTCATATCCTTCTCAGTCTTGGGAGGTGGCATAGATTGAATAGCATTTACTTTATTGGGATCCACTTCTATCCTTTTGTCACTCACCACAAATCCCAACAACTTACCGGATTTCACCCCGAATGAACACTTCGCTGGGTTAAGCCTCAACTTATATTTCCTTAGCCTTTCAAACAATTTCTTCAATATTTGGACATGATTCTCTCCCTCTCTAGATTTAGCAATCATGTCATCCACGTATACTTCAATCTTTTTGTGCATCATGTCGTGAAACAAAGTCACTATAACCCTTTGGTAGGTAGCCCCAACATTCTTTAAACTAAATGGCATGACTTTATAGCAAAAGGTTCCCCATGGTGTTACAAAGGTTGTCTTCTCTTTATCCTCTTGCGCCATTTTATCTAATTGTAGCCCGAAAACCCATCCATAAAGGAATATGTGGAGCTGCGTGCTGCATTATCAACTAACATATCTATGTGTGGTAAAGGGAAATTATCTTTAGGGCTAGCCCGGTTTAAGTCCCTAAAGTCCACACAAACTCTGATTTTACCTTGCTTTTTGGGTACCACCACTATGTTTGACACCCATTGTGGATACTTGACTACTTCCAAAAAACTAGCGTTCCATTGTTTTTCAATTTTTGCCTTTACTTTGATTAAGATCTCGAGATGAGTTCTCCTTAACTTCTGCTTAATTAGCTTGCATCCTTCCACCAGTGGTATCCTATGTACTACAATATTCGTATCCAAACCAGGCATATCCTTATAGGACCAGGCAAAGACATCTATGTAATCTCGGAGCGGTGCAATCAACTCTTCTTTCTCTTCAGGGGTGATCAAAGTCCCTATTTTCAGCTCTCGCTTGATTTCTTCATTACCTACATTTATGGTTTCAAGTTCCTCTTTAGCAGGCCTCTAAGCTTGTTCGTGTTGTTCTATTAATTTTATGAATTCCCATATGTTTTTCTCCTCCCATTCTTCATCTTCTACAGCTACTATGTATTCTTTAAAGTTTGGTCATTCATTCTCAATGTAAAGTGCAGGTGTTGTTGTGGAGGATCCGCTTTCAGGAACCTGATGTGTAAATGCACAATAAGACATTAAGATAAATTTTGAAAATGCATGATCCCATTAAAAAGAAAAGATTGGCTCAAAAACAAAAATAAAATCCAATTGACATCTTGAGCCTCGATTGTCAATGAATAAAAACAAAACAAAATAGAAAAAGGCAAACAACATAGATAAAATTATAATCCAACAATCATTGTTGATTACATTTTGAAAACCAATGGAGCTTCTTGGGTCTCCCAATTCTGGAACTTCTCTCCTTCAGCTAGCTTTCGAATGAAAGTCCTGACGGTAACTTCCTCCAGAGTGTAGATGGTTAATTGCGGCAGCTCTTCATCCCTTCTTTTGGATTCAATCTTCTCGGCAATGTCCTCGACTTGATCTTCCTTCAGAGTGTTTATGTTCATTGAAGAAAGCTTCTGAAGGAGGTTTCCATGTCTCTTATCGAGCTGCATCACATATGCGGCCTTTGGAAATGAAATCCTGATTTGGGGGATGGCTAAGCTTTCTTCTTCAGGCTTCCTTCCTTCAATCCTAGCCATTCTCTTCTCCCTTCTTGCACCAGCAGCTCGCTTGTAATCCTCCTTCTTGGGCTTATATCCAAGCCCAAACCTCTATTCTGCAGCTTTCAGCTTGATTATATCAATCCATTCAAGCCTTCCTTTCTCAATGTCATATGAGAAAGGAATCTTGTGTTTCAAAAAGCTTTTAGCGGCCATTTTGGTGGCCTCCGAGATTTCTGGCTTCCTCACCATAGTGTTCTCGAGCACCCACTCGGTATTCACAACCTCAAATGCATGAAGGTTTCCATCCTTACAACCTTCAACTTCAATGAATGGAACCACCACATTTCTTACCATTGATATGGTCTCCTCAGCCTTAACAGTAACCAGAACACCATTGGCAATGTACTTCAAACATTGATGTAGCGAGGAGGTGATAGCTCCCGTAGAATGTATCCATGGCCTTCCTAACAACATACTATAGGAAAGGTGGATATCCATCACTTGAAGGGTTACTAGAAAGACTTGTGGACCCACAACTAGTTCAACCTCAATTGTCCCTATCACTTGCCTTGGCGAGCCATCGTATGCTCTAGTCGTCATTACACTGGGTTGCATGTGTGAGGGATCTACCTACATTTCATCCAGCATATGCCTTGGTAACACATTAAGGGCTTAGCCATTATCGATGACAACTTTACCGATGAGACAATCTTTGCATCGGACCATGACATACAAGGGCTTGTTATCTTCACTTCCTTCAGCGTCAAGTTCATCTTCCATGAAATATAAGTAATTGGCAGCATGGATCCTCCTTACTAGATGCTTCATAGTATTTTGTTCAATATCTTGAGCTACATAGACCTCATTCAGTACTTTTTGCAAAGCATTACGATGCGGCTCGGAGCTGAGTATTAATGACATGATGGAGATCTTTGCAGGGGTCTTCTTCAACTGATCCACTATACAGTACTCACTATACTTCATTAATTTCAGGAACTCATTTGTTTCTTCCTCAGTCACAGGTTTATTTACCTTAAGCTCTTTATCAAGGTCCAACACCTCCTTGCCCTTAGCCTTTTTTTACTTCTCTAGTTCTTCAGGTGTGAAACAACGACCACTCCGAGTTAGCCCACTTATCTCAGTTCGGAACAACGGTAAAGGAGTTTCGATATTCGAGGTATAACCATAATCTCCAGGCATCACTCCATAGTCTACTTTGTTTGTATATGAGGGCTTAGTTAATACCAATTTCGAGAGCCTATTAGCTGTTGATTGGACTCTACATTTCCCCTGATTCTCTATCATCTCTATCTCTTCATTATCTCTTACAGCCTCAATCCTTAGCTCTCATAAAGTCAGCATTCTCGCAACCTTTTAATGAAACTCAATGCATTTATCAATGTGATGCCCTTTCTTTTTATGGAATGGGCAAAAATCATTTTCCCTCATGCAATGTTCAGATGGTTTCTCAAAATGTCCAGATTGTACCAACATCTCGTACAACCTCGTATTGGTCACTCTTAGCACCTTCTCTTTGCTACCGACCTCCATAGTATTCACTCCACTAACACCTACAGCATATTTGGGTAGAGGGTTTGAATTCACATTAGGCGAATCTTCAAAAGGGACCCATCTGATTTTGATAAGCTGCGATACCCTCTTTTTAAAAGTTACGCAGTTTTCGATGTTGTGACCCGTATTACCAGCATGGTATTCACAAGTCAACTCGGGGTTGTACCAGGTAGGGAAAGGTGGCTGCATAGGTGGTGGTGGTGGTGGTGGTATGGGAGCTATCTGTCCAATACTTAGCAATTTGGCATATAACTCTTTTAGGGTCATTGGCAAAGGTGGTAATTGTTCCTTTGGTTGTCGGTTATCTCTCCTTTGGTAAATGTTTTGGTTATTGGCCGAGAATTTTATTTGATGGGGTTGGTTTAGGACGGAGGGTTTGGAAAAGTTAATGCTGGTGATTTGGGAGGTAGGTGTTTGGTAGTTTTGGTAGTTTTTTCCTTTCCCTTGGTACCTGCCTTCTAGGTTATTCACCTCGATTTCCTTTTTTTTCCCAACAAAACCCTTCTTCTCTATAGGTTCTGCAATTCTCTCACTTCGGATTCCTTGCTCAATCCTTTCAGCAATTCGCACAGCATCATAGAAATGCTGGGCTGAGCTACCCATAAGATGTTCGTAGTATGGGGCCCTAAAAGTATTGGAAAACAGTGTCACCATCTCCGTTTCTATTAGTGGAGGTTGTACATTGATAGCTTGGTCTCGCCACCTTTGAGCATAAGCCCTCACAGACTCTTGAGTTCCTTTCTCCATGGTAATCAGACTGGTCCTATCAAGAGTAATCTCAAGATTGAACTTGTATTGCTTTAAGAAAGCATTTGCCATGTTCGTCCATTTCTTTATCCTAGCATTGTCCAGCCTCATATACCAGCTGAGGGCCGATCCTGTCAAGCTGTCTTGGAAAAAGTAAATTAACAATTTATCATTGTGGATAACTTCTGCCATCTTGTTATAGTAGGAACGAAGATGGGTCTTTGGGCATTCCATTCTGGTATACTTAACAAACTCCAGCACTTAAAACTTCTTTGGAATTATGATGTTAGGCACCAAACATACTTCAGCGGCCCTAACTAGGTCAAATAAATCATTTCTTTCAACTGCCCTTAGCCTCTCTTCTAGTGCAGTCCACTTATCATACCCTTCATGATTAGAGAATCTGACGTCATGTGGATCCTCGTTTGTTAAATCCATTGTAATAGGGATTCGGATGGGCCAAGTGGGATTAGGATGCTGCTTATTTGGTGTAGTTGCCCCCGCGTTTATAGGTGCGATAGGGATTTGAGCTGCTGATGGTGCTTCATTTGGTTGAGTAGATGTTCCCTCTCTATCTCTGGCTCTCAACATTTGCTCTAGCATACTGGTCAGGTGCGCCATATCATTCCGAACTCCTTCAAGCTCTCTTTGGTACTGAGCTTCTGGTTGTGACCTTTCTTCATTTTCCATTCTTTTTCTTTGTTGAGTGTTGTGGATTTTATAAGGGGGACCTATGTTTCTTAATCTGAAGATGCATGCATAGATGTATGAGAAAATGCATGATTGTGATAAGAATGCTTTGTACATTGGGTATGGATGCAGCCTTCTTGTGAACGAATAATAGCCACCACATTATAAACATAGGTTCTCTTGTCACATTGCTTTGATAGGAGTACTGCCATTCGAGTTGTTTGCTTGAATCATATTCACCAAGAGACAGATTTTGCATAAGAAGATGGGTTAACGCCCTTTTCATTAATGCTTGATAAGTTTATTACATTTAGAAATAAAAAGGAAATACATGTTAATCCTTTTCGAGTCGTTTTTTTGTTTCGATATGGCTAACCATCCAGATATACAACAATTGTGTGCAGCATCTCATTGCTCCTTTTCCGGTCCTCCTACAATGGTTAAGTGTCAAGATGGTTTCAGCTAAAATAACAGCCACTAGATTGATTTATGTATTCTCATACTTTACATAAGCAGCAGCGGCCTCCAAACTCACTACACTCGTCTGGCTTAGGAACAACACAAGGCCAAATATGCCCAAGGCAATCAATCTCTCGTTTTCTAATCCTGACTTCTTTTCCAGTTCAATTTCTAGCATCCTCCATTTCAAATCGGTAGCATTCTTTTCCAAAAACTTTTTCAAGTTAGAGATTCTGAGCAGTTTTGATAGTTCGGTGATGATCTTGTCAGATCTCAAATGCAAATAAATCTGATACAGATTGTTTGGAAACTCAGTCAACATCCTATATTCCTTAACAGTCGGACATAGTTCTATGCTTCCAAAAGAAAAACATCGGTAGTCTGGATTCCAAAAATGAACTAAAGCTCGCACAATTGGGCATAAAACTTCTACCCTTGCAATTTCCACCAAACGTTCGTATTTCTTAAAAAATGCATCTTTATCTACATTCTAAAAATGAGTCGTTAACTTGTTCACCTCATTCATAATGCAATTCAGCTTCTTGATTGGTGACTTCTTCTTAGCATCGCTTCTAAGGCAGTCTCCTTCAGTTAATTATAACAGTTCAGAATTTTTCCTATACTTTAGATGGAAAATTTAGCGATGGTGGCCATTTCGTTCACAAGTCTTGCAATTCAAGATGCCTTGGGGTTAGACTTGTTTCGATGTAAAAGATATTATGGAGCATACACCCTAAGGATAAGTTCTAGTTCCTTTACGTGACACATAGGATAGGTTTACTACTTAGTCTCTAAAAAAATGATCTCTTGTTGTTCTAGTGATCACCCTCGTAAAGGCAATATGGGGGTTCAGCAATGTACCAATCATTATCAGTCTAAACACTCGTCTTAGATTTCACCCTATTTCTAAACATCTTAGATTTCAATTTTGTGATATATTTTTGTTGCTTCAACTTGAAAGGCTCGAATCAAAAGGTGAATATAGCAATAAATCAATAACTAAACCAATGAATAACCTAGTGCTTTTTTGGTATGCTAACTAAAAATTAGATAAATTCATATACATTTATGCTCCTAAAATATATCACAAAATTGAAATCTAAGATGTTTAGAAATAGGGTGAAAACAATGATAATCCTTTATGTCCAGTTCCAAAAAAAACTAATATAAATGTAATTGTGGTTGTAATTTGTTATGCTTGTGATGTTGAAAAAGGACAAAGCACATGCAACCAATGATTGATGAGTTTAACTACTGAAATTTAAAAGACAAAGAGAGGGTTAAACTTAGAAAAGAGATGCTGGTTCAGTCCAAACTAGAACACTGTTCGGTCATTGGGTTATAACTAAAGTTGTAGATCTTGGATTTATGTCTGCTCTATATGAATGGAAAGCTAAGACATAGGCCTAAAACTTTCATAAGGAGTCCAATATTTAAAAAGGCCGTTTCAAGTCCAAATTATAGCAACAATGAAAAAGTATGAATCTTCCCTAATAAATCAAGATAAGAGTTACAACAATCAAATTAATTCTTTTACTTCTTACTCTAGTCCCTAACAACAATTACAGATTGAAAGAAACTAGAAAACATACATGCCATCTCAAAAACATTCAATAAGCTTGAATAACAATCAATAGCATAATTCTGAACAAGGAAAAATAAATACTTGAATTTGAAAGAATTACAATAATAACATTATTTATCAAACTTGCTAATGGAGATGGTGTGTATTCCTCTTAAACCAAAATTAGAAA
>Ga0325414_1002558_pt1 | contig 18516 bp, 23 predicted proteins | sample PopdelMetagenome_8_FD_206183 | JGI IMG/M metagenome (GOLD analysis project Ga0325414, IMG submission 206183) | Populus deltoides microbial communities from Bellville, Georgia, United States - Leaf-PdKOR-R3 | ecosystem: Host-associated > Plants > Phyllosphere > Phylloplane/Leaf | place: USA... | reverse complement strand
GAGAGAGAGAGAGAGAGAGAGAGAGAGAGAGGCTTAGTGAATTTACCTCCACCAATAAGCTTCTCATTTCTTTGGTCACCCAAAGAATTCTCTGAGACGAGACCTCTGGATAAAAAGGCACTAACTGCTCTGTTGTCTTCAGCATATGAGGGAGGAAGATGAAAGTTTGTTGTTTCGGGTTTAACATGCAATGGTTTAGCATCATTTAAGGAGTTTGTATGCACAGGGGAAAGGGGTTGCAAATCAGGGGAAGAAACATTTAAGGAGGATGGCGGGGGGGTTGAAATTGGCAAACTAGAAGGTGTCCTTCCAGCAGCAGTATTCTTCTCCATCTGCAATAAAAGCAATGTTTGTTGGCAAGTTGATCTATGACACTTCCACACAATGAAATGATCGAGGAATTGCATACCTGAGCTAGACCATCTCTGATGTAAGTGCGAAATGCCTCACTAGCATTTTGGAGTTGAGAAAATATATCAACCTATGATTTGGAAAAAAGAAGAGGAAAAACTGAAATGAATAAGCAGTTCACGGACCCAATGCCAGAGTACTAACCATAGCAAGCCCCTAATTATCTCTAGGAAACAGAAAAAAACAGTACAATCACTCTACCAATAGACACAAAAACATCAATTACTGACCTTAGGATATAACTGGGTGATGCGATAGAGCTCATATAGACCAATGGTGCAGGTTTGTTTGTCACCAATTTTCTTGAAAATGGCAGCAAGTTCTTGCTGCAGTCATGGTAAAATCAAATAGGTATTATTGAGAAACATAGAGAGGTAAAGAGAATGGATGAAAGCAAACAAAACTAGTTTGATTTATTAAGTGCAGACAGCCAAATTGTTTGAGATGAAACTGGGAAGTTGATACCTTCAACTGAGCCTCAGCAGAATGCGCGGCAGGTGATGAATTGTTGGCTGCAGAATCACCCCAATGATTTTGGCCCACAGGAGCTGTTGAGGTCAACATTCTTGCTGCAGCTAAAGTCTACAAAAAAAGAAGAAGCAGGATGAGTAAATATACAACAAAGTCGAATAAATGCAGGATTGCACATTTCTTAACTTTGTACCTCAAGATTAAGATCAATGTAGGCGAGAATAATTGGCTGGGGTTTCATGTCGATAGGAACCATCGATAGGTGACCCTTTATTGCAGCTCCACGAAGCTTAACAAGTTCATGGAGAACAGTTTTCACCATACGCAAAGGCTTGTCATCTGCTCCAGCTCTGTTTATAAGTTCAGAAAACACATAGAAAGAGGGAAGTCAGATCAATTAAGAGACCAAAAGGAAAGGTAAATATAGATGCTCTGGAGAAATCAAATGACACAATCTAACAAGAACCAAGCATTATCAGGGAAAGGGAGGGGGGGGGGGGGGGGTTTCAATAAAACATACCTTCTCCTGATTTCTTCCATCCCCAATTCTTGTAGGTAAATATGGATGCTCTGAAGGATGCGGTCAAGATCAACATCATATATAGTAGTTTGAAGAACCTGAGTAACAAAAATCAATCTATGACATATCCAACAATAATAAACAATGGTTAACAAGCTAAACAGTCGAAAACACAATCATGCTGGTACAAGTGAAGTCACAGATGCTAAAAATAGTGTTCAGGTAATTGCAACTGGAAGAGGATAGGGTAGATATCACCCTTGCCAACTCGATAGATGGTAAATAACATTCCAAAATAAGGTGCTACACTGTTTCAGTCTACCATAATTAAAAATAATGGGCTAAAAACATCAATCAACTCCATAAGGGGACATATGACGGTTCTTAATGGCACCAAACAAATCAATTCACCCCTTCGTTCCAATAACTTAATTGAACTCTTTTCTTGCAAATTTCTCCAGTTTTGGACAGCATGACTGAAGTGATAACATGTTAGACTCAGTGGTTGCCATTTTGGTATCAAATTTATTTCACAAATCTCTTTTTAACATGTTAATGGTGTTCACACTTGGCCAACTGGGTCTCACCCACTACCTCCCAAACTACTCGCACATACCATGAGCATGACTGGATTTGGGAAAAGGAAAGAAAAAACAAGAGTGGGAAGGGGAAATTGCTGATTTAAAAACGACTGAACTAATATTTGTAGCTGGAAAATATTCCATTCATTCTTTCCCTTTCTATCTCTTACAAAGTTTGTTCCATTATGGCAATTACACTTCTGGCTCAAATTTCACCAATTAAGCACCTCAAAAATTGTAGTAACATCCCCCAATAGAAAAACAAAAGAAGCAAGAATATGAATATGGTATTACTATTCAACCATTCGCTGCCAGAATTAATACCAATTGAAAGGTAAACTGTCTACAACTACTACAGTAGATGATACTAGTTTATGTTATTGCCCAAAACATATTTCATTTTCTCAGCATCCAACAGAAAATCAGAAAAACCAAACTTAAATCAGCTGATTTTAGCTCCCATGTAATTTATAATCGAGCTTCCACAAGGCCAAACCAGAAACAACTTTTCAGATAAGTTTTTCAGAAATCACATGCAGGATGTGCGAGAGTTGGATTCACCCCATGTCTAACTTCTATTGCAATGTGAGCAAATGTTTTCGAAATAAATTCCATGTCAGAAACGATTGTGGCTGGATCTAACAGAAGCAATGAAAAGCTACAAGAACCCCAGAATGTCTTTGAAATGTGAGCAGTTTCCAAATGATGACAAGCTAGGTCAGCACTATTATAGTTACGGTGGCAAAGTCGCACTCATCCAATCTAATAACTTAATGTTCAAGACTGCCTATACATCATTTTGACCAAACAGACAGTGCATTACTAGACCTTTTCAAATGCACTCATAATTTTGAAAAATCTATTTAATAAATAGTATTCGGGTTCTAAATGAAGTCAGCAGGAAGATGGCATCAAGCACTGAAATATCAAATATATTACCTTTGTGAGTTTGATAAGGCATTTTACAACAAGGTCAGAAAACTTCTGATTCCTGATAGCAAAGGTCTCAGCTGATGCAGGTGAAGGCCACCTTGTGGGATCCAGTGGTCGCAACAGATTAATCAGCACAACAAAGGATGAAGTTCGATCTGCATTATCCTGTACATATGATGGTAAGTTAACAAAAATTGACTTCTTCAAGCCAAAAAGTAGGCACATCATCGGGTAAATGTTCACCAGAATCTTAAGCATCAGCACATTCAATGCCTTTAGGAGCTGGCTGCCATCATCCATATGTGGGACCCTTTCATCCAAAAGCCAAAGTAGAAGCTCCGTTATCAGACTGTCAAGAGTACTCTCTTTGACAGCATAGGCAAGAATTTTATTTTGAAAAGTCTGCAGAAAAGTACACGTAGTTAAAATTTTATCAAGAAATAGATCTTGATGATGGATGGGGTTGTGGAGAGGGAGGAAAGGGATCATTCTGAGGCAGCATGCCTCTCCCTTTCTTCCACCATCCAGACCATCATACACTCAGAAATAAAGAGTACAGGTTATGTAGAAGGATGTTCCTGACAAAAATTACCTGCATGAGTGTATTAAGTACATATTTACAAGCCCGTGATGAGGCTCCAGTCAAACTGAAGTCAAAAGTCTTCGATACCTGATCAATATAAAAAACAAGGAAACAAGTGAGCTTTGGCTGACCAAGCTGGTATTAAAACAAGCTAGTTCACATCTAATTGTGATGAAAACGATATCAGACAACTTTCATGAAACAATAGTCACCTTGTTTGCCAAGCATGAAACAAGTTTATCTGCATCTTTCACAAGTTCATCCATAGCACTGCCTTCAGCATCGTTTGTGGCCTGTGCCAACTCATGGCAAACAACTTTCATACCTTCAACTGACTGCAAGTAGAAAATACTTATTATATAGTTCAGGACCTCATCTAACAATAGAACAATCATGCAAAACAATTGCACATTGGAAAAAATAATAAAGAAACTATGTTATGAATACAATTAAAACATAACATTTTAATTCCCATGGCAAGTGAAGAGAACACGCATGAGTTGGAGATGGACATGCATAAGACAGTTGGACACATCATTCAACATGACAGTACTCTTAACCTAGAAAAAAGTAATTTAAATAGCAACAACTTTGCAAAACCAAATATGACCAATATATGGAAGTGAGGGAGTGAGACTTTGTCAGACCTGAAAGAGTAAGTGTTCAGGCAGAACCAGTTATCTAAGAAGCATATGCAACTACGCATATTCAAGCCATTAAAAAAAAAAAAAACAAAGAGCTGGCTATAAGATAAAATTATGCAACTCATGCAAACAAATGAACTCAAGAAACAAAGGATAAAACAGTGAATTATAGATTCACAATTGAACATAATCTGTGTGGATCTTGTTGTATTAAGTACTGAATCCTGAGATTCATATATCTAGGCTAATTGTTCTTTCCTGCCAAATTTGGTTTTCTAGCAAGACAACCTTGGCCGCACATTCCCCACAAAAATGACATATACTCCAGGACAATGCTTGAAACTTGAAACAATGCACTCTAGTGACTATAAAGGATTGAAATGAAATCAGCAGAAAACCTGCTCCGGGGAACCAAAAGAAATGATGTCCAGAGCTTCATTCCAGTCTGCAGGGCCATTGGCACTCACGAGTGCACGGGGCATCATATGTCCCTCCATATGAAGCTCCTGAGTCCCATAGTTTTTCCTGCAAAATGACAATTGATACTTAAGGAGAGAACTTATAAATTCAAAATGCCATTAATGAAAAAAAAAGATGATGATACCTAGCTATAATAGGACCAGAGACTGATTGTGAAAGTTCCCCGCTCTGTTCTGCTATATCAGACCTGAGTACAAATAAGGAATTTAAGGTCAGAAGATATAACCAAAGTCAAAATATAAGCAAGTCAGCAGCTTCTGAGCCAAGAGTCATAATTTTCAACTTCCGATGTACATACAATTGGCATGGAAAACTGGATAGATGTTATATCAATACCAGTAGAAGAAAGAAGTTCAATAAAAGAAAGGTCAAATAAACAATTTTTTCACAGTAATAATCTTAAATAGGTCACATTCATAAATCATAATACTAACAAAATAGAACTCCAATAGAAATGCAATGCAAGTATCATAAGATACACACCCATTTTCCCTAACAGAGCGCCTTAAAGCAGCTCTAGCATCACCAGGGCGACCTTCCTTCCTTTTTTCCATCTCTCGTACCTACCAAAAAAATCATGATGAGTGCACTGAAAGTGGAAAAAGGATCAAAGCACCAATATACACTCACCTTCCACTTAAATCTATCATCTATCATGCTTTTCTGAGCATCTGTCAGCTTCCCAAGAAATCTCCAAATGTCCTCACCTGTTGAAGTAAGAGAGCAACAATTAATACATGAAGTGAGAAAGTAAGAATGATATTACCGTTACTTGAGAACATAATATGCATCTGTGCCCAGCCAATGGAGATTCCTAACACTAAACTTTCAATATTAGCAATCCTACTGCAACAATAATGTGACTGGTTATTTCATGGTATCAGCACGTACCAAGAATCTTGTAACCTGTAGCCAGTGTATTTAACGCAGCTTTTCTAGTTTCACCATCACGCTCTGCTGTCAAGCTTGCAACAATTTGCAAGGATTTTAACTGTCCACTTATCTATAGAGCAACAAAATACAGGGATAAGTGTGAGCAAAAAAAAAAGTGAATACCAATGACAGCATAAAATATCTAATTATACCTCAGCCCCATGATGATCAATCAAGAACCCAACTAGATCTGCACACTCAATTCGAGTACGGTTGTTTTTAGAGCGCAAACCCTCCAGAATGTAAGGGAAAGATTTTGCTGCTGAATATGCTTGCACAATTTGTTTGGTAAGCTCACGCATTTTTTCTCGCACTTTCTCAATGTTATGCCCCAACTGCATTTCAAATATATTATGTTAAAACTATTAAAAGTATTTTCCCATCAGAGAACAGAATCATGGCATCCAAGAAAAAATAATGAATATTTTCCCAGATGCACGAAAATTCATGCTACTGAGGTCTTAGTAGAACCTTTTCAATCAAGCATGGAAGAAATATAGCTGCTTCAGATTCACTCAATGTGTAGGCCTCATCCCGGAGCCGGTCAAAAAGATCAGGGAGAAATTCCAGCACCTGTCCATTTCAGGTCAAACTTCATGTGATCGCATCTCATGACGCATCATACTCAAAACATGAAGTGTGACACTACAATGACAAAAGGGAAAAGGGGAAAAAAAAAAAACTATACCTTCAATAGGCAAGTTGTGTTAGATTTACAAAACTGCAAAACAAACCACCTCAAAAGAATGTCCAAAACTTCAATTATTTCCTTTCCAATGGATGGAAGGGCCTGGAAAAAAAAAACATATAAGTTTCAATTTGATAACACTGTGCCATGCTCAAGAGTAATCTCCAATAGTCAAGAAAATAGCCAAAAACCTTATGTAACATCTCTAGCCCGTCGACTTGTTTCTTAAAATCCGGACTTAGAAGTCGCCTGTTCAAATCCTCTCTGAAGTATTTCATCATGTCACTCTACAATTTCGGAATATGGCAAGAGAAATCTCAAAACGCTGGAAAAGAAATCCAATATAGTTTACAAGCAGCACTGTATAAAACCAGACCTCAAGATCTTGAACCTGTTCCATCCGTGGCTCTTCAAACTTAAACCTCCGTACTACCATTCTCTCCCTATCCTCCTGTGAATAGGCAAGTGCATATGGAAAATGTTTAATCAATGCTATTACATCTAATGAAAAAATCAATGTGTCATATCAACTACCTTGTTTGAGTCCTTGACATTCAATAATGCTTGTGACTGAACAGCTCTGTCCTGAAAAGACATAGTTGGCTCTGGCTTTGACCCTTTCATTGGTATGACTCTCTTATAAAGCCAAGACCATAAATAATCAATCTCCACATTGAATTTCAAAAAATATAAATGAAATAGGAGAAACATACCGCAGATATAGATCTATTTGCATGTTTTGAGATGCCATTGGAAGCAGCTTTTCCAACCTTTACACTTGTTTTGGATGATGGCCCCATTGAAATTGTTTTTGTAGATTCAAACGATTCTGATAAGCCATGACAAATTTCAATATGCAATCTCAAAACATGAGGCATGTGCATGCATGCAGAGACACAAAAGAAGTCATGTAAGTTACCAAAGGACAGACCTTGAAAACCACCTGCAGGTCTCACTCGTTCAAGAACAAGAGCCAACGCTGGCCCTTGAATATCTTTCAGATTCTTCTCAATCTAAGAAAGAGGGTACACATATTAGGAAGTTTGGTGATCAATCAATACAGGTGAATGAGGAAAAAAAACACCAGAATAATAATAAAGCGCTCACCATTTCTTGTCCACACACTCTCAAAATCTCGGAGATGCATGCTTCAGCTGCTTTTCGAACATCTGATGATTTATCCTAACAAAAATCCCAGAGGAAATGTCAAGAATGCAGAAGGTGAGTCATGAAATGTCTTTTTTCAAGAAAACTAAACTAGAACCTACCGTCATAGCAGAGCTGGCTGGTTTCAGCAAATGTATGGCATCAGAAAACTCACTTGATCCAGAAAGTTGCTTTGACAGCCAATCAAAAAGATCCTTGCGGCCTTCAGCACCAAGCTTAGTTTCTATCAGAGCTGCTGTGATGTAAGGAACCTAGAAACAAAGAAACGTCATATACCAAACAACAAGAAATCAAAATACCCCAAAATTAAAATAAGACATGTTATCAGTAAATGCATGAAAAATTACCATTTTATCAAGATGAACAGCAGCAACCCAAGAATCTAAAGTATTCAGAGTGCATTCCCTCATATGTTTCTTATTATCCCCAAGACATTTCAAAATATCCGACAGAACACCCTGCAAAACCCAGCCAACAGTAAACTTGAGTTTTTTTCAGGACAGCAAATGTATATGTAAAGAAACACGCTCATCTAGAGCAGACCAACCTTGCTTGACTTTTCAACAGCCGGTCCCATAGCAGAAGCAACACCACCAATGGTAGTCAAAGCTGTCATGATTAAATTTTTATTGCTGTCATAGAGACGCCCTCTAAGGGCACCAAATAATTCACCTGGCAGCCAAATAAGATATTAATGATCAACACATTGCTAGTTGTAACAGAAAGGTTATTATGACACTATGCATGTCTTAATACAGCTTTCTAACTATTCAAGTCCATTTTAACTTGAATGCATACCAGTTCCAGTTGGTTGAATGCGTTTATTAGCCTCCTCTAAAATTTTATTGACAGCTTCAATCGACTCCAGTCGAACCTGCAACATGGATTTAAGAGTCAAGATGATAACAATAACTGAGGGTTTCACAAAGGTTATCATAACATTAAGTGAGTTTGCTTCATCAATGTTGACAGCATACCTTCCAATCAGGACTTTCCAAACTCTTGATCAGAGTAGGTGTTATCTTTCCACTAATGTCTTCACGTGGCAGGCTATCCAGCCCACCACCAGAAACAGAAGAGGTGGATTCTGATGTCCTGACTGTTTTCTTTGGAGCGGCGGAAGCACCCTGGAGACGTGTAAAAGGATCAAGTAAACCATATAAAACAAACATTTTGAGAAAGGAATTTGATCTTCAGCTTCCCATTACCTCAAATGGATTTTTATCATACTCAGCATCAAGTGCACTCAGCAGTGCAGGTTTGACATCAGCAAGAAACCCTTTAATATCTGCAAACAGAGAGAGAGAGAGAAAAGAAAATACATATCAAGGATTCATGGCATGTGGAAAATTAATAATAATAAGATAATCACACACCAAATACATATCAAGGATTCATGGCATGTGGAAAATTAATAATAATAAGATAATCACACACCTGGACCAACAAACTTATGTAAAGCACCCAAAAGTTTGATAGTTGCATTTCTGCTTGCAGCTACACTCGACTGTAGCCCAGTATCTTTACAGAAATCAATTAAATCCTGCAAGATATGTCGCATTTCTCCTTAAAAACTGCAACTAAAGGATGAGAAAAGGAATAGAAAGATAATCTTCAGTATGAGGAAGAGTTATTGGGAGGAGAAGACAGAAGAACCTTAAGCTTCAAATGTGACACACCAAAGTCATCAATTGCCGAAACCATCCAGATTATTCCCTCACTAAGAACCTTTGGATTCTTGTGCTCTTTCATAATTTTGTAAAGCTGAAAAAGACGAAATTCCACAGATTATTCAGCAACAAATAAGAAAATGGTGATAGTGCTCTCTAAATCTGGTTCAGTCTTTGCATTATACTAGACCAAAAGTAAAGCAAATTGTTAAAGCAAGCACCTAACTGTACGTATACTTACTCGGTCAAAAACAAATCCTGGACCCACTGCTTCAGAGAAAGTGGTAAGGCACTTCATGGCATGAGCTCTGGTTTTAATATCCGCAACCCGTTCACTTATACCTGCGAATAGGTATGAAAAAAAACTTTTTAATTTATCCAATCCATTCACTAACAAGGTTAAAAAGGAAAAATCAACTTAGCACAAAATTGGGAGGGTTCGCATTTATAGAAAAAATACAAGCAATCTTTCACAAAATATAGCTCTAGCTTCAAACAAAAGAATAGACAAATAGCACTTAATACCCACCTAAAAGGCAGAGCACTACACATTTCTTCGGAAATTTTGATGCAGTTGAAGCTAGGTAAGTAATGACTTCAATGACCTGTTGCTGAACCTGCACTTTTGATTGTATTTCTTAGTATTATAACCATTACAGAATTGAGCTTGAAATCAATCTGTTCATACAAAAATGTAAAACATCAAAAACATTTAAATACCTGAACATTTTTTTCGTTCCATCCAGGAATAGCACAGAGTAAACGAATCAAAATCTCCACAGATTGATCAAGATTCTGTAACCCCTCCACTTGTAGTTTAAATGAGGATATTGCTGCAGCAATTTAAATGAAAAAAACAAGAAAAATTAACCAATTAAATGCAGCTTATGTAACATGGTATAAAAAATAAATAATAGACTACCGTGCACCAACATATAAATTAGCGCAGTTAAGTGGACCAAGAACACATCTCTTTGTAAAGAACAGCATTCTAATCAACCACCCAATTAAAGAAAATTTATACAAACACAAATATATATCCACTCATAAAGTTACAATCAAAACAATTTTACAAGAAACAGCCAAAGAAAATGTTGAATACATGTCAGGAAAAAAAATCTATATCCAAGCAATTTACCCACAACCAACATAGCATGAGGTAAATTCTACTGAAACAATACAGTAGCATAAAAACTGTCACCATAATCACCATCTTTATGTTAGAAGAAAACCTGTTCACAGTGAAGCACCCTAAAGCATAATCAAATGTCACAAGCAGCTTGCAACTAAAGATTTCTTAAATCAAATTAATAGATTTTTGTACTCCTGTTTCAAATTTTTACTTCTATAGTAAAAGAAAAAAATGAGCATTTAAAACCTATGATAGACAAAAACAATCAACTTTCAGTTTTTGAAATTGAGAGTAAGCAATGGCATCGGAGTAGCAGAAACAACAGCTTCGTAAGCCTTCAGTTTTTAATCTATGCATGAAACAAGCAAAAGGTTCTTATAACATACCTTCCAACCGCTCTTTCCACACTGCGCTCTTCAGTTGGGAAACAGTATCTGCTTGAATGAGAGAACCTAATCTGGTTTCAATTTCTTCAAGACTCATCTCTGCTGGCTGCAAATATCAAACAGAGAGCCAATCATGTATCAAAAACTATGAGTACAACTGACAATCAACAAAGAAAGCTTTTAAAAACAAAGGCATTCGCCTACCTCAACATCCTCAGGTGGTTCAATTGCTCTTGAAGATTCTGCCCGCCCAGCACCATCTCCTTTCTTGCTAACCCCTGATTTAGTCGGCGCTGCCTTTTTGTTAGCAGCCTGACAAAAAGAACAATAGCACAATCAGGAACCATCATAGTGATAATGTCCCTTTGAGCAAAATTTAATGTGAATGATAAGAAAAAGAAAAGAAAAAAGTAAAAGAAATTCACAGCTGCTGGTGCAGGCCTCTTCCCAGAAAGCATGCTTGCTGCCGACTTTTTAACAAATGAGCCTTCTGATGTCTGCAAAAGAATTTACACAAAAAACTTTCTTAAGATCATAATTTGAATGAAACTGAAAAGGCCAACCCTTAGAGAAATATCGAAGTGAGGTGCATAGAAAACACACTCAGGGAATTGAGACTAACATACAAGAGAAATTAAGAAATAAACTACTAGAAATATAGAAGAAAGGTGGATAAGTCAGCTTTTTTTATAATAAAGAAACCATTGAAACGAAAACAATTTACCAAGGAACATTAGAAATCAGCCATAAATAACAATATTATTAAAAAACTCAATACATGTTTTCCTTTTATCTTTCAATTAAGAGCAGCTGGATCATGCTGACTGAATTTAGTGACCTAGAAACAAGGACCATAGTCAAAACATAAGGCCCTTCCCCTAAAGGAAATTATATGACTAACCACAGCTGGAGATTTCAAAATAAATGTCACTCTTCCATGGTGCACATCGCGCATATCTACCTCTTAAAACAGCTTTTTCTAGAAGTCTAATCAACAAAGTTTCTAATGGTACAAACAAGACAATTCTAGTTATAATGTAATTAATGACTCTGTTGCAAATGATAAAGACAATCTAATAACAAAATCAAGAATCATAAAGTTTCAAAAAATAAAAGTCACAGCCCACCTCTACCGATGACATGCTTCCACGAACAGCTTGGACTGGACCTGGCCACGGCACAACAAGCATGATCAACTAAATTAAATACAAAAATAAATATAGCTAAAGATTTAATAACCCTAAATTAATTGTTGTGATAGCATCATGGAAAAAGGTGTGCACACCTGAGGATGCCACAGCAGGCACACCATCTCCTGAACCTGCTATCATTTCAGACAGCTTCTTTCTTCTCACATCATCAAGTTTCTCCAGTGATCGCTCCAAAGGCCTCATGCCAACCGACTAAGCAAGAATTTGAGAGTTACAATAGCAGTAGCTAAAAGTGAAGCAATAAATTTTCAATATTTTTCTTGAATGGAAATACTACCTTAGCTACTGCTGCTAACACTGAAAAGGCAGAATCCCTCACATCAGGAGTCCCATCATTGAGGCACTGCAAAATACAATCACTTAATTCGAAACTAAAAAAAAAGGAAAAGGAAAAGTGGAAGCAGATAAGCAAAATCTGTGCATTCCAACAGCTGCATATCTTATAGCTCCATGCATCATAACAAAAAAAATTAATAGATGATGATCCATGAATAGTCCGAACCATAGGCCAGTTCCAATTCACAATGTAAAGATTGATTTTCTAATTCTCCTTCAAAATCTTATAAGAGACCAAAGAGAAAAGCTTCGTTATCTGAAATAAACACCAGCTATTGAATATGAAATGCAATGTGTTGAAAATGAAATGGACACTAGCAACAAGCATGCAAAGAATTTGATTATACGCATTACTGTAAGAGCAATGGATGCACTAACCTCCATACAGATAGGGACATAATCCTTGTGCACCTTCAGAATAACAGCCTTGTTACTTGTTTCAATACAAAATGTCACCCAGTTTAAAGTTAATGAGCGCACTAGAGGAACTTTATTTTTCACTGCTGTTTTGACATCTGCAGTAAAAGAAATCATTCAGAACCAAAACCACGTAACCCCATAAACCATGAGCCAATAGTGGCAAACAATTTACCCTATATGCCTAAAAAATGAAAATCAGGGCATTATAGATGACAAGAAAAAACTATATGGGAAAAGAAACGCTAATTATGAAAAGAATCCACAAAAGAAAAATAGATCGAAAATGCATGATTTTCTCCTCGAGAAGCCTAATTATGTTGTAGCTATGCTCACATCAGTTATGAAATGTATTAAAAACAATGATGACAAACTTGTGGTGCCAATCCAAAACAAGCAGAAATATAAAACAAACAGAAATATAAAGGATTAAATGACAAAGAGCAGGGATTGGTTAAACCAAATACAAAAAACTAAAAGTACAATCTCTAAGGCTCAAACAACTTAACAGAGTTTATCAGAATATGAAAGTATTTGGAATGAATGGCGAACTTGCCTTCAATGATATCAGCAAGATTTAAGCATCCAGCTGTATGCATCGCTTGCAGAGTTTGAGCAAGTGCCTCGGTGAGTGTAGGTTTTTTCTCTTTCAATTTTTCCTATTAAAAGAAACCATAGAAACAGCACTGTTGTCAGAGTTAGACAGGTAGTATTAAAAATTAAAAACTCATTTATCACACAAGACAAACGTGTGGACCAGTTCAACACACTCAGGTAGCCAAGGTTTGAAAAGCATTATTGTGTGAGCATGTGTGTCATCATCAAAGTGTATATGGCTCTTACAAGCAATACAGGTAATAAGAACCGAGAGCTCCCAGAAAAATGGGTTCTTAGACCACGTGCAAGGTTGCCAATAGCTTGTATGGCTTCAACTGCAACAGCGATGTTCACATCTGTAATAAGCTGCAGGCAAAATCATAGTGAAGCATAGATCACAGAAACTTCAAGAAGGATAAGAAAGCATCATAATAAGTCACCCTGGACACAATAAATCAGCAACACAAATAATAAACAAAAGCATTTGAAATCCTACAGATTCAAAGCTCTATACCAGGTTCAAGTTGCCATATCGAAATTCAATAGTATTCGATGGCTATGCAGGAAATGCATACCACAATCTCTATATAAAATATCTTAGAATCAGATCATCGTGGTTGGACAACAATCATGAACTTTTATCAGTATGACAACACTCAATCTTAAAAAAGAGAGAAAAGCACGAGTATAAGGTTTTCAACAGCCAAATTATGGAACCTCATAATAACCTTGCATGTAAGGCTAATGACAAGTATTTGACTAGGCACCAAATTTCAAAAATAATTTTCCTAATTATATTTGGGTTATGTAGGTTCTCATCTCTTCCACAAATTGACCAAACAAATGCCCTTCACCAGAATCAAAGTCAACTATTTGTCACCCAATTAAATTTGTTTTTTTTTTAACAAAAATAACCTCATTTATCAGAAAAGGAGATAAAGAAAGCAAAGACAAAAAAAAATGGAAAGGAACACAAATTCTAGCAAAAAATATAGTAACAATTAAAAGGGAGATGATTATAGGTAATTTAAAATGGTTGTTCCAACTGTAAGGAAAAAAAATTACCTTCTTCAAAGTCCGACAAACTTCAGAGAAATCACCAGGTGCTATCCTCTTTGTGGATGCAAGCTTCGTCAGCTCTGCAACAGCCTCCTTTCTTTCTGACCATTTGGTGGCTTTCTAAGAGGTGGACACAAGATGTTAAAAAATAGTAACCAACAAAACTTGAATATTTAGAAGATGATAATAAGAAGTTAGATAAATCCAGAACACTAAAAACATGAAATAAAGAAGCAGGAGCACTGACCACTCCATCCCAAAATCCAGCCTTCTCCAAAGGACCCAAAATATCAACCGGGTCTACAAGGTCATACTCATCTATTTCTTGAGGAGCTGACAGTCGTACACATACCAGTAATGGCATATTAGTCAATTGAGAATGAATGGTTAAAATACTATGGGAGAAGTTAAATCACATACCTTCAGCAGCAACTTCTTCAGATGGACCAGAACCCACAACTTCTGATACGCCTTCTGGCTCTGGCTCCTTTTCTTGCTCAGATCTGATCACATAAAGCATGTTAACTCTACATTCCAACCAAAGCATAACAGAATGGACTTCCAACAGATAAATATCCTACTTTTTAAACTAATTGATAAAGGAAGGGAAACTGTGCATTGCCTTGCAGCGGATCTAGAATAACAAACTTGCAAAGGTTTATAAATAAAACAACACCAACACCAACCCAAGCTATTGATAATGATAAGTAACAAATTAATCATTGAGAAAAAGGGGACAGATTTAACAATTGTAACATTACAACCTTAAAATTATAATTTCAAACCAATCATGTACATCAATAAACATTACAACAAGCTTCAAACCAATGTTGTAAATTACAATAAAGAAACTTAAAACATATGATCAATTCAAAGCATGGTAATGTTGGAAGAATGCAAGCTCAAAGCCTAAGGAAACATCTCAGGAGAACTACAGTACCTCTAGTAAAATGCATGAAAGAGTAGAAAAAGGCTCTTGTCTAGATTTACCTAATCTTGCGGGATGGCTTAGCTGTCCCTTTAACATTAACAAGCTCAGCCTCCAATTCTTTTTTCTTCAAGCAGGAACATGGGGGAACAAAGGGAAAAAATGTCCATTATAATGTATAGGTAAAATGACAGTGACAATGTCATGCAAATTAATGAATAAATTTGTTGTACCATGGTATCTCGCATCTTCTCAAAGAGAATTGATTTCACAGGATCTTTTCCGATCCACCGACAAAGCTCAAGAGTTAGTCCTTTAGATGATGCACGGACATTTTGATCCTGGTGGTCAAACAATTCTGGAAGCATCTTTAAAATCCTCTTTGGGGGGACAACTTTGGCTCCAAAATCACTGTTAGCAAACAGAACAAACAACAGGGAGACTTAGACAAATAAAAGAATCAGTACTTTGCAACAAAGAAATATTGCTTGCAAACCTTAAGGCTTGAAACATAACGTCTATAGCGGGCACCACAGCTTTGGCAACTTTGTTCTTAATTGCTTTCTCCATTGCATCCTACAATCACCAAACAATTAACTATCTTCAGAAAAAAAATAATCAGGTTTATTCATGCTAGAATTTCTTAGCCTTTGGTGAGCAAAAGGCCTCCACAACAAGCAACAGCTAGAAACTAAGCTAAACAAACATAGATGGCAAATTTTATGGAATGCAAGAAGGAAGGAAGGAAAAGAACATAGAAGACAGTGGAAAACAAAAGAGAGAGAAGACAGAGACAGAAAACTGCAGATTGTTACAAAATCCTGAAGCAAAACAAAAGAAAGGCTACATGCGCGGATTCACATTCCAAAATACCAGAGTGTACAGGACAGTCAGATACACTCAATATCAGGGATTTTAATATACAGTAAAAGAGACTGTCCAACTTTGTGCCACTTTCCAAGAGTAATCAAGTCTATTCAAAGAATCTTAAAGCCTACCTACTTGTGCAAGTTCTACAAATTCTAACTACTACTACTATGAGATTACAAAGCTTGCAGTTGATTTTTCCCAACCAGAGCATGATCATACAGTCAACAAGAAAGATTCTTAATTTCAATAAATTAAGGCTCACTGATATACCACACAGCCTTTGTGGGACATAAATTCAATTTTTTCCTACTATATGGAGATTCAAATACTAGAGAGCAGAGGCAAGTTACGATTTTAAATTATTACTTAAGAAAGTTTCATCGATAAAACTAATAATTAAAAGATCAGGTAGCACAAGAAAGTTCATGTAGTACAGACCCAATTTACCATCTAAGAACTTCAATTTTCATTTCTGTTTTTTGAGTACATGAGCATATACAACTAAAGGTAAGATGAGATGAATATTGATGCAAGTAGAAATGCAAATCACCTCATGTAAATGATCCTAAAGGACAGAGCATACCTAAATTAGAAAAAGGTGAACCAATTAATAAAAGGCACCACGCTCAATCCTTGACAAGCCACATCACCAACCTCCAAAATTTTGAGGTGCTACAGTAGATAAAGGTCAGTGTTGTCAAAGGAAGCCCAACTAGAAATGGAAGAGGAAAGGTGAGCCTGAAACAGCTCCGTTATACCCTCTAAGTGATGCACTGCATTGATCATTTTTTGCTCTTTTTCTCAATTATGTCCATATGATGTACTAGAGTAGATTGCATAGCTAACTTCCGTTGTGCCTTTAGACAATTCTTAAAGTGGATGAGAGCACTACATAGAGAGAGTTGTAGAAGCACAACTTTTTCCCACAGTGGGCATCCTAGAATAAAAATCATCTCTTCTGTTATTTCAGAACACCAACAAGCCCTCAGTGACCATCTAGTTGGGTTTGGCTCTGTGAAGTGTGGCAGTACAAATTTGAGGTATGACTTTGCTAACTCCCACATTTGCTATGAATAACCATAAAAATACAAGCTCACACCATTTAGTCAGCCTCTACATAATCAACAAGCCTATCCTGTTATACTTAGGGCGCCTTGGATATTTAGGCACAGTCATTTCTAATTTATTTACCAACTTAAATTTAAATCCAGCACCTAATTTACAACACTAGATTGGCATGGTTAATTTTGCAAAAAATCCACTTAGTAATGCTAATAAAAATGAAGACTTTTAGCTGAAAATCTCCAGAGCATCATAAACTTAGGAATGAATAGGAAACCAACTGGAGTGGTGATAACTATTACACTGATATGTGAAATGGACACGAAGCTACCATCAATCCTACAACTAATTAAGAATCAAATACCAACATTACACACTGGAATGTCAACAAAACAGTATAATAGCAATAAAAAACAACTACCATTTTAGTACAGGAATTTAAAAAAAATATCAAAATTTGTTCAATTTCGGTAAACATTATAACAATTCATTCATTCATTATCAACAAACAATTAAACGAGAAACATTCCAACACTAAACCATAGCAAAAAAAAATTTAAAAAAAATCAACCAAGACCAACACGCATTCTCACTCTTTACCGAAAACCATAAAATCACTCACCAAAAAAACATCCACAGCTTCCAACTCCACCCATAGCATAAACGCTGCCTGCGCTTTCTCCACAGTCTTTGGCCTACCAGTAAGACACTTAGCCACAATCGCATCACACACTTCTTTCGCATACCTACACACCACCACCACCACCACCACAACAACAAATTAAAACCCACAAAAAAAAACGCATGCAAAAAAAATAAAAACAAATTCCACCACCTTCCAGCATCCGCATCGGCAGCACGTAAAAACGCAATCAAAGCATCGAGCGCTTTCTCCTGTACAGGCGCATTTGAATCCGCAACCGTTTTCCTAAACAACGGAGCTAACAAAAAACCGCAACAAAATGAATCCACATTTGCGACACAAATAACAGATCTGAAACCTAAAAATTGTATAAAAAATTATTAGAAACCCTAACTAACCGAATTCACGAAGTCTGGAGTCTTTGGGATCGGAAATGGAATCACAAAGAGAAGCCAAATCGATATTGGCTTCGTTTCTAACTTTCCAGTTCTTGTGTAACAACCGATCTTCCCATGCCAATTTCTTCGCTTCCTTTAACAACTTCTCTTCTTCCGACATTTTCTTTCTTTTAGATCTCTCGCAATTTCACTGCGGCGATTTCTCTGAATATTTTTCTTCTATTTTTTTAAGTTCCTCTCGCCGGCGAGAGAGGCTGGAGGAGAAATGACAAAATCAGGGTATGGATTAGAGAGGGGGAGAGTACGATATGTTTTTTTATTTATTTATTTAATGTTGCTAAATCAAAAATCATGAGAGTGAGAGGGCTATTTTGAGATGTACGTTTTTGAATTTGG
>Ga0325414_1002557_pt1:0-17500 | contig 18521 bp, 10 predicted proteins | sample PopdelMetagenome_8_FD_206183 | JGI IMG/M metagenome (GOLD analysis project Ga0325414, IMG submission 206183) | Populus deltoides microbial communities from Bellville, Georgia, United States - Leaf-PdKOR-R3 | ecosystem: Host-associated > Plants > Phyllosphere > Phylloplane/Leaf | place... | reverse complement strand
AATGACTAAAAAAACAACAACAAGAATAAATATTTGTAAAATCAAGCACTAACAAAATGACATGATATTTAATTGAGATTACAATAACTCTATGGAAAACAAAAAAAAAATCATGAAGATCAATTAAAAATAAACCAGATTTTGAAAAATAAAATTAAAAAAAAACAAAACCACCAAAAAAAGCCTAAGCGAGCGGGCCTGTGTGGCCTAATACGCCTATTCTTTAATAACAAAAAGTAAAGGTCTGTGGATCTGCTAGCCTAGGCCCATGTGCCTAGGCCTTCATTATTTTTTTTTATTTTAAGGGGTGTTGCCCCAACTTTTCTTGAATGAAAAAAAATAATAGGCGATGCATCACTTGCTGAGGCATATGACATGTTATATGTTATACCCAGGTTCTAGCAATAAAAGATCATTAGAAAGTTGAAGCAAAGGTATTTTATATCTAAAAATCTATCTTCAATCATTTTGGTTCTTAAAATATTTAAAAAAATATTCTAAAAATCTAAAAAACCTTGTTTATACCTTTAAATAAGCTGAAAAAATTCAAAAACAAAAAAAAATCATTTAAAAAAAAAGTTCAATGATAAAAAAACATTATGCATTCTATGAAAAAACAACTATCTTTTAGTTTTTTTTGCTTTGCAATTGTAATGTAACAATAAGGGTAAAAATCTTCAATACGATTATCAACTTGGGTAAATATGAAGTCTAAGATACTATTTATTTTTGTATTTAAATTTGTGTGTGTTTTAAAAATGTATTTTATTTGAAAAAAATATCAAATTAATTTTTTTAATATTTTTAATATATCATGTTAAAAATAAAACAAAAATATAAAAATTATTTTCAAGCCAAAGACATTTCTAAAAAGCATATGCAATGTAATGTCAAAACTAAATTAACCAAGAAAATAAAACACACCAAAAGAACTAAAAAAGGCCATTCGCTTTTAAACAAAATTACGAAAGCACCCTCTTCCTGCCTCTTTAAATACCCTCCCTTACCTCTTTTCACTTCCAAAATAAATCATGGCGCCAAAAAGATCTTCTACAATCCAAATCGGTAAAAGATGAAACAATTCACCAAACCTTAATTTTCCATCAGTCAAATCTTCAAATTAACGATTTCTAGCCTTAATTTTTCCAACATTCATTTGTTTTTGTGTTTTACAGGTAATTGTGAAGTTGCTGTGGAAGCAAACAAATTTGTTATTAACGATTCAGAACCAAACAGTCTGCACATCTCAATCAATCGAAATGCAAACGTTAAAATTTCAGGTATTTTTTATTTGAATTTCTTAGTCTAATTATTATTATAAGGTTTATTATTATGTGTTTAAATTGAGTCAATAATAACTTTGAAACAGTGAAGGATGAGCTTAATAATGATTTTTTGCTATCAAATATCGAAAAAAGAGGTAAATCTTTTGTTCAATTTAGATGAGAGATTAATTAGGACTACAAATTTGTGGCTTTCTTTGGGTTGTTGATGTTTTTTTTTGTGCATTAGTGAAATTCGAGGATGATTATGCTTTTTTCGTCGTGAATTCAAAGGATAAAGATAGTAATAGCAAATGTTATCTTGAGGTATGTTATTGCATACTGGGTATGATTTATTTTTGATGCATTCGTGTGTGTGTGTGTTTGGCTGTTTGGTGAATATATTTATATGATGCGTTTTTGTTTATTAATTGATTTTTTAGGGAGTTTTAAAGATTTATACAAGAGAACTACCTGCAATGAATTATGCTGCTAATACTGGAAAACAATCAATGTTTCTTGAAAAATGTATTTCCAAGAGGTATTGATTACTTTTTCTCTTGTCTATTTTAGTTGTACGCCCTTCGTTGTTTTGAAATGCTTTATGTACTAACACTAATCTTGCAGGAAATACTGTACACTGCTTTTGAAATCCAAGTCAACAGAAGGTCCTGGTGAGGTAATCCTGCTTTGTCCCTCTAAGTGTTTATTTGGTTGTGTACTTCAGAAGGAAAACAAAAAAACAGTATACCCTGAAATCTTCTCATGCATTGCAAATGGTTTCTATGTTGAGGTGTTGCATCTTATACACGTGGTATAGGTGGTAAACTCTAATCTACATGTTAGCTTAAAAAAACAATTTTGTTTTCTTGACTAGTGATGAAGTATAAACATCAGATATATTTATGGAACAAGGTTTTTTCGTGGTTGGAATATGGATTGGTTAAGTGTCTCTTTAAGTAGCTCTTTCCTCTAATGTCAAGGAAAACTTTCTTGATGAATGTTTCTAACTGCTTGCAAAAAATCCTCTTTTAGGGTGTTTGAGGACTCTCCGATGGTAAATCCAGTAAAATTATAGAGAAAAAGGTTGATAAATGTGCTTAAAAAGCTTTAAATTATGAAATTTAGGTTATTTTTGTGTTGAAATTATATGCTTTTATTGTAGAAAAACTTGAACCTCTTATCTGGTAGTTCAAGGGGTATTTATAGCCGTTGATCCTTGTCTTTTTCTTCGGTGGAGGGACTGAAGAGTGATTTCACCATAATAACATTTATGAGGGATAAATATCCCTTACACAAGCATTAATGAGCATCAATGATGGATAATTATTCCTTACATAAGTATTAATGAGCATTAATGGAAATTGATATCTCTTATACAAGCCTTAATAAGGGATAAATATTCCTTACACAAACATGAAAGATGAAAGAAGAAAAAAGGACCCAGGGCATGTCTTTGGGCTTAAAAGGAGGTCAATATCTACCTTTTAGGGCTGGGCTCAAGTGGTGCGCTTGAGTCCATAAGGAGGGGGTTGGGCGGATGCCCAACACCTGGGCTCAGGAATGCCCATCCCATTATCTGGGCTCCGGTACTCTACCCGAGCCTCTCAAAAGTGTCTTGGAAATGGACTGAAAAAAAATGGTCCCATGACTTTTATGGGTTTTGTGTTAAAGAAAAAAGGGATAAAATCTTGATCCATCAACTAGGGTGCATTGTTATTAGAGAATATAGGTGGTCCTAACTTAGTTTTCCTGCTTTCCTGCCTATTTTGACTTTTGTCTCGATTGTGTGATTTCTTTAACATCCAAGCACTTCATGAAAGTGCAAGAATTTGCATTTGCATATTGTGAACAATGAATTGATTGCATCAACGAAGAAATTTAGCTAGCATTATTTTACAATGGCCTTGTAACTCAACTTTTTTATGTTACTAATGCAGGTTATAGCTGGAATTACGTATCAAATTATCCCTGCTGACATGCAGTATGCTGAGGTTCCTCTTGCTGCTGTTAGTGCAGTCTACCAACACAAGGTTTATTGTCTGCTTATTTACTGCTGAAACACATTGCTACTCTTCTGAACCAATGATTGATGATATGAGTCTGTTCAGGAAATTTTGCTCTGAACTTTACTGCTACTTCAATTACTCAGGGTTTTGGTCACTTCTTGTACATGGAATTGAGGAAGAGACTTCAGAATGTTGGTGTTCATACAATATACTGCTGGGGTGATAAGGGATCTGAAGGTTTCTGGGTTAAACAGGTAATGCTCAATTGAGAATGTCTTCGGATTGGAGCATGATATGTTCTTATTGATTTGAGTTACTATTCCAGATGTCTTTCCGCAATGTATAAAATTTATATAGTGAGAACAGGCCTTCTGTTTTTCCTCCAACAGCAGAATTATGCAAGATGGAGTTTTCCAATAGCTAGTTAATCCAAAACAACAGTGTTTTTGTCCATGTCTTGCAGAAGTCACTAGGTGATTTAAGATTGAACTTTTGTAATATAATGAAAACGAATGCAGGGTTTTGCATCAATAGCAGAAGTGGATAAAAAAGGCAGACCTCGCAGGCTGCCTATTAAGCCCAACATCCGTAGAGCATTATGCTTTCCTGGCAGTTCGACTCTTATGGTTTCTCATCTAAACGAGGGGAATTCAGCTACCCCTGAGGCCTCTCTGCAGTTTTGTTTTCCACTAAAGCCTTGTAATAATTCCTCATCAGCTGTTTATAGATCTGCTGAGTCTGGCTTTATTGCAGAGGATTACAATACTTTGAAGTCACAAAACCAAATAACTTCCAGGATAGAAAATTCTCAACATGAAAGATTTGCAAAGGATGAATTTTCTGGAGCAGATGCCAATCCAAGTGGTAAGACGAATTCTATTTATTTATTTTTCTAACATGTGCTGCTTTTAATGCATAGTGATGTTTTTCATATTTCATTATTCGGCTTAAGCCCTGCATAAATGCTTTAGAAATATTTGAAGTGAAACATCTCTTCTATTTCTGCATCTTCAGATCCCAACTTTCCACTCCTACCCTTTCTAGCAAATTTCCATAGGTTACTAGGATAGGCTTCTACCTTCTTTTTTTAATTTTTTTTTTCAACAGGCCTTCCTCAGAGTCTGGATTGTGGTGACCTAGCTCCTTCTGAGAGAGGGGAATGCAGCAAGATGACAACTGCTGCAGAATTAGCCAAGACTAGAGCTGATGTTGATGTCAAATGCAATTATAGCTATATACAAGGTACTAAGAGGAGGGCTTGGGAAGCTTCATTGTCATCATTGAAGACTAAAAAGGTGAAGGGAAGCCATCAAACTGACTATGAATCAGATTCTGGCTGCGGTTCAGATTCAGAAAGATTCACAACTGATCCATGTTTTAGGGGGTGCTCCTTGGGAATTTCAAAAAATAACTCTTTTGGAAAAGCTACTTCTATGGATCCTTTGACTCGTAACTGCATGGAAAATAATGTGAAAGAGGACAAATCAAGTAATAGAACATCAGAGGTTCTTGTCAGCAAAGAATTTCAGTCTAAAGGAGAATGTTTTAGAATCATGTTGATGAATATTGCTGATGATGATAAGAAGACGCATCTAACAAAGGTATATCCAATGTCTGATTCCTGTTCCACATCATATATAAACATCACCATGAATTTCTTTGTTTGGCACTTTTAGTGCTGTGATTGAAGATTGAGATATTCTGGGGTTCAGGTTATGAATCCATGTGAATGCTTTGACATATTACTAAATCAGGACATTTTCATCCTTTCCCATTTGCTTTATGATTTTACAGCGAAATGCTTTCCATGTTTTATTCCTCCCAGAACTTGTGTACAGGTGCCATGCATGTAGCTATCTTGATTAATAGCTACATAATTAGTTGTTGCTGAATATGGAATTTGAAGTGCTTCTGTGGTGCACTCAGTTAACTCCTATACAAATCATTTGTATTGGCGCTTTGCCAAATGACTTCTAAAGGATTTGTCCCTCTTTTGTTATGAAAAGCAGATAAGGTTGAGCATGCACAAATCAATTGTGTTGGTCACTGATTTTTCTCCCAGACATAACTAGTTATTTATTTAGAATAATATGTCACTGAGGCTGAAGATAAGGTTTTGAGCCACAAGAATTATTCTTTCTAGCTTGAATACTTGATTTGATTGTTCATTCCCCTGCTAAAATGCCCATTCCTCGTGAGTTAATTGTATTGTATTGTATGGAATGTGGTTATATTTATGTGTGTTTGTTGAGAATTAGTACCTTTTGTATAGGTAATTGAAACTCTTGGTGGTGCCGTTACTCCTGATGGAAGTGTAAGCACTCATGTTGTCACAGGGAAAGTGAGAACAACTTTGAATTTCTGCACTGCTTTGTCTTCAGGGTTAGTCTTTTCTTGATCTACCATTTTCTTTTTAAAAATTGGATACTCTGCAATCTGTATATGCAATTGCGATGTCAAAATAGCTCAATGATCTAGTTTAAAAACTTTCCCCATTGTTGACATACATACATTTTTGAACACGCAAACATTATTTTGCTTAAATTATTTTATGCTAACCTGGACGTATCGCCCCTTAAGCAGAGCTTGGATAGTCTCATCAAAATGGTTAAAGGAAAGCTTTCGCAAAGGCAGATTTGTGGGTGAGTTGAAAACAGATTAAAGCTTGAGGTTTTAACACTCGTCTAGACAGTTCTCGTATCTCCTTTTAACCAGTCTGATGTACAGACGAATTGCCTTATATGCTGTACGATGAAGATTATGTGCTGAAGCACAAAGCTGAGTTAAAAGATGCTGTTCTCAGAGCGAGAGCAAGACCCCAAGCTCTTCTCAAAGGGTATAACGTATGCATAGCAAAGCATGTCCAGCCTCCTTTTCAAACTCTATCTGCCATTGTTGAGTCTGCTGGTGGAAATGTAAGTTTAGAATCTCATCTAGTTTGACTATATGTGGTGCACATTTGTGACTGGTAATTTTGTTTTCCATGGCCAATTTTTATCATCTATATCAATGTACAGGTGAGATGGGTTACAATGTGAAAACTGAAACACAGAGAATCACCTTTTGTTCTAGTGGATTTTGTATAATGCGGATATAGGGACCGATTCTGCTTCTTGATTAGAACCCTTTGATATCTGCTAACCATGGTGAAACAAATACAGGTCATTTCTGGACTAGATAAAGAAAATGAAGTATCAAAAACAATCTTTGTTGCCAGTGAAGAAGACATTGAAGAAGCATTATCAGCTGCGAAGAAAGGAATGCGGACTTTCAGCAGTGACTGGCTGATGAACTGCATCATGAGGCAAGAACTGGACCTGGAGGCACAACAATTTGCAGAGCCCTTGTGAGGAGACAAATTTATACTCACGTATTAAGTTTGGACGCCCCTTTTTAGTTCTTGCATTTGTAAGTATGAGGAAATTACGGTCTCAGAAAAGCAAGTGCAAGTATTTATCCACGGAGTTCTTTTTGAATCTTTCTGGTGATTACTTGAATCCTGTATATTGAACTGTTGTTATGAAACTTTACCTAGCAGGGGAGGTCAACTGCTGACCTGCAAACCTTAGTACCTGAACTATTGTTCTTTGAGTTTTGACAGTTAAAATTAGGAACCTGCCAGAGCAAATTCTTGTCTTTGGGTTTTTAGCCCTTCAATTTTTGAAAACCTACAACTTAATCCCTTAACTCTTGCTGACTGTTATTTTATTAAAACATCTACTGGTTTTTTCTTAGTTGCAAACCTAACATTTGACAATTCTTAGAGACAAACCTAACATTTGACAATTCTTAGAGACAAACCTACATGGTAAAAGCTCAGAGAATAATGTTTTCAAAAGACAATGGCCAGCATTGGTCAGGAGATTGATTCAATGGTTTTCAAACGCAAAGAATTAAGTCATAGACGGATTTAAATCTAGGGTTTACTCTAATTTACTCCATCTAACAATTTAATAAACGTCACTCGTGTACAAAAACAACATCTTTGACTTTGTTGTGAACAACTCCAAGTAAGGTTATCAATTTCGTTTCGGTAGGTGTTTTGTTTTTTCAATTGAAATAAAATGTTTTAGTTTCAGAGTGTTTCGACGTGTCGTTTCGGGGTTGTACTATTCATATATATATATATTCAACAAACATAATTCAAATTCAAGATAAATAATTATAAATTATGCAATACAAACACAATGCCAAACAAATATAATTTCAAAATTTAAAATATTTCTAAATAGTCAAGATTAAATAGATCTTTAACTTAAAGTAATTCAACTTAAACAAAATATCAAAAAATTATGAAAGTAAAATGTTTTAACATAAATATTTTAAATACAAAATTAGGTCAATGTTATCAAGGTTAATGAAATCTAAAGCATCCATTGTTTTGCTCAAATTCCTACAAAGTATAAACATAAAAAAAAACAACATGAATATAAACCATATATATATTAGTGATAAATCTAATTTTAAAAAATTAATATCATTGTTAATGAAAATAGTAATAATAATTTTCAATATTATTATTAATATCATTGTTATTGAAAATAGTAATGAAAAAGAGCTTTTCATAATTGAGTGGTTTAATTAATTAAATTGAATAAGGTTCAACTTGATTCAATAGCTTTTGAAGAGCGGAACGGAACATGTGCAATGAAATCGGAACGTTTTGGGCGGAATTTAGCCGAAAAATCCGGAACAGACCGAGATTTAAAATGGGATGAAATTTGTTCCGTTTTGTTTTGTTTTTTGAATTGATATGAAATATTTCGGCTATTTTAGACAAAATGAAAGAGAATTAACAACCTTGAATCCAAGTATCTGAAATTATAAATTTCATTTCGCACCCTCACTAATCCATCAACCATCAATTTTCCATTTTTATACTTAAAGCTATATTTCTCTTAATTTTACCACTATAGTCGCTGAAAAGTTTCAATAACACCACTCTCCCATAAAACTAACAAGAAATTATATTGCACTTGAGGGTCTAACTCAGTGGTCAATCATGTGACTTGTTCCGCCCCCGTCCCGAGTTCGATTCTCTATGCGCACGCCTGTCACCCCCGCGGTGCCTTACCTGCTCACTGGGCTTGCAGGATGTTCAGTGGGCCGTAGGGAATAGTCGTGGTGCGCGCAAGCTGGCCCGGACACCCCACGCTAATCAAAAAAAAAAAAAACAAACAAGAAATTATATTTTTCATTTTCTTTTATCTTTCTACTCAAATCTCATAAATAAAAATCTAAAAGAAACTCAAAAATGGGAAAAAATTCATAGGTGGGTTACTGTTAAACTTTATTAGCTGAACTATGGGGATGAGGTTGAAATATTTTAAGCTATAATGGGCTAAATGAAAGATTAATGAATATTTGGAGGCAAATATTTAATTTTTAAAACAACAAAACACAGAGGATAAGAAAAGAGCATTTGGAGATAAGGCAGTGGACAGTGAATCCCGGAGAGAGGAGACACACATATAAGAGTCCACAAACGAGGATACCCGCACAGACAGAATCTCATCTCCCTTCCCAATTGACTATAGATACATACCTGGGCACTTCATTCCAGTTTCTCGAGCCAAGAAAATGGCAGCAGAACCTGTATTTGTAAGTGGAGCTACTGCTATTCCCTCAAAGTTTCAGTCTTTTACAAGAAACATCAATGACAAGTCACAAGCCAAGCTTCTTTTATACTCGAGAGTCAGAGCTTCACAAAAACATTCCATGGATGAAAAAAACAATGTCTACAAACAACTGGGTTAGTTTGTTTCTCTCTGTTCTTTAGTTCTCTCTCTCTGTTTATATATTTACATCTCTTGGTGTTCGTAGTTGTTAGAGGGTCTTAACCCATTAATGAAAATGAATTGGTTAGAGCTTAAATTTGGAATTTTCTGTGGTCAAACGTAGGAGAAATCGAAAGGGTTTATGTTAAAATGTCTAATTTAACTGTTTGGGATTGATTTTTCAGTTTATTTTATGTATTTTGTGGTTGGTTTCCAAAAAAGCTCAGTTTTTTTCAGGTTTTGTAATGAAATTTTGAAAACAGGCCATGAAGGTAAGTGCTGTTAGCATTCTGGAACTGCTTTGTTTTAGTTTTCCTGGATAAAGTTGATTTCTTTACTTGTTGTTATCTCTTGGCAAGAAAAGTAGTTTGAAAATGCTAATAAATAGCTCATTGGAAATTCAAACACTCAACTTCAAGCATCACAATATTTGTTAAAATCTCAGGTTAGCGAGCTGATTATCCAGTAATTTTGACGGCCATGTTCTTGTATTTATCCTTTTTGTTTGTGTTTAACATAATTCATCAGGTGTCAAGCTGAATCTTAGTTTCATCTCTGTTCACAAGTTTCGTTGTTGTTCACATTACCATGTGTTGAGGTTTTTTGTTCTGTCATGATCGATCTTCATCGTAAAAATGTGGTGCTTGTGATGCTTGTGGAGGCTGTCTAATGACTTTAATTATTTGTTTTTCTTGACAATCTGAAGAATGGTCTAAATGAATTTTAGGAGAATAATGCAGTAGGCTAAAGCTGTAATATATTCAAGGATGAAGATTTTAAGACATGGAATTGAAATTCAGGTTAATTTGTTCTGTCATATTATATATTACTGGATCACAGCTCATTGATGTCATGGCGTATTTTCACATCTTGGAATGTTTGTGCCTGCTTTCAGTTGTACTAATTACCAGAGGATAGAGTTATATAAATGTAGAAGAAATTGAAATATGATCTTGAATCAGCCTTATCAGATGGTGGTTGCTATTTTCCAAATGCATGTATGTCTTGGTGTATGCTGTTTCATCTGGTGCTTTCTCATAGCTGTAGTTTTCACTTCTAAGTGGTAAGTTTTTTTAGGTTTGTTTTCTTTGAAAAAGAATATTGAAGATACGGTTCTCCGTGCTGAGATGTTAGCACCAACAGCACTGGAACATGAGGAAGCAAGACGAATCAAGCAGGAAGAAATGATACATGAGTGCAACTTATGGGAAGACCCTGCTAAATCCAATGAAATCCTCATCAAATTGGCTGGTAGTGCCAAAGCGATTGATGCTCTCAAAGACTTGAAATACAAGGTGATACACGTGGAGATCATTTTCTATGAGTTTTATCTATAGAATTGACATTTATGTTTACAGGTAGCATACAACAAGACTAGGTTTTGGTTAGCCATGGGACTAAAAGCTTAGTGTAAAGCCTGCATAGGGCCATCATGAAGCATTATATTTTTCTCTGTACTAAATACTCAGACTTTTTACAGCCAAAATATTTGTAATTGTATATATTTCTTAGGCTGAAGAGGCAAAGCTGATCTCGCAGTTGGTGGAGATGGAAGCTATCAATTACCGGCTTTTTAAGCAGGCTTATACTGCATCTTTAGACGTGAGGAAGCTCTTAGATCAGTATGAGATGTCACGGCTCCTCAAGGGACCATATGACAAGCAGGGAGCTTGTGTAGTTATTAGAGCTGGATCTAAAGGACTTAACCATGAGGTTTGGTTGTGTTATTACTGTTCTGTCTGTGGTTTGAACATCGTAGCGCTCTCTGTCTAACAAAAGTATTACAAATTTCCTCACTCAGATATGGAGAGAAGAACTTCTGAATATGTATGTCAAATGGGCTGAAAAGCTAGGTTATAAAGGCAGGCTGGTTGAGAAGCATACTTCCATGCATGGAGGTATTGAGTCAGCGACTATTGAATTCGAATTTGAGTGTGCTTATGGTTATCTTTCCGGGGAGAGAGGCATTCACCATAAGATAAATTCTCAAAATGGATCTGTTCACCATGAGGTAAGCCATCCAAACTGCTCTCATCTGCCTAAATTTAAGAAAAGGATCACTTGTATTTCCTTGAAAATAATTCTTCTGATTTTTCAATTCCTGATAAGAATTAACCATTTTTTCTGACACCTGAAAATCTTGTTTTTTGTAAAATTTATACTCTCTGTTTTAAGCCCATGGCCTGAAAACTCTATTTAGTTTCTTTGATTGTTGGATTGTTTCAGCTGTGCATGTCTACTGGTATATTTGCTTGTTAGTTTGTGCAAGGTTACAAATACAATTCTGCTTCTTCTGGTTTTCCTTTTGGACATGGCCATATTATAACGTACCATGTTATACTGCTATTTCCACTAAAGCATATTAATCACCACCATGTTTTACAAATTGTTGTTTCTCTGGTATGCTGTAACTATTTGTTTGAAAATTGGAAACTATGCAGGTTACCACAGCATATGTAGACGTTGTTCCTCTATTTCTTGGAACAGGTTTTGACTTTCAAATAGATGATGAGGAATTGATTGTCTCGTGTTCTCCCTCATTGCTAAGAGACGGGAAGAGCCGAACTGAAATGACAGTTTGCCTGCAGCACATTCCTACTGGCATAAGTGTTCAGTCTTCAGGTACTCAATTTTGTACCAGAATCTTCTGCATTTTAGTCTAGGGCTTGAAATTACTCTGTTTGATATGGAAAACTTTCAAAGTGGAAACTTTTAGCAGCTTTGCAGTTGAAGTTTTTTTTAGTGAAACAGGCACCGCCTGTGTTAGGGCAAAAGCTGAGATGAAAAATTCAAATGTTGAAAGGAATGCATTCAAGTTATTTTAATTTCCCTCGCTTTAAATTTTCATGGAAAAAAATGAAAAGAAAGGTTTTAAAATCCGTTGTCCAGTTAATGTGATTTTTCAGATCTTGGTCTTTATTCCTAGTTACATGTGTGCAAATGAATCACATACAAGTGGTAACAATAATGTTCACCAGACCTCAAGATATGATTTTAATTACCAGGTTGTAGGCACAGGAAATTATGATATTTCGCTCATTTGCACTTGACATGCTAATTAATGAAAGAAAAAAAAAGAGGCGCGTGTATTGGAGGCACAGATAAAACGTGTTCAAGCTTTGTCTTGAGCTCACTTTTGAAAGTGTAAGGGCTCATGATTGAAGAATTAATCACTTCTAAACCGCCTCAACCTCTGTCTTCTCTTCCAGACTTTCTCTGATGGGCACGGTTCAATTCATGAAGTGATATTGTCATGTTCATTTTCACATGCAAATGCCAACCAGCCAGTTCAACCTTTCTCAATGCAATACTATATATTTTGTAATTGTCTTTATTTGTTTCAGTGTGCTCTATAATTATTTCAATTAGCTTATAAGAAGGGATTAAAAATGGTTATTTTTATCTGCAGGTGAGAGGAGCCATTTTGCAAATAAGGTGAAGGCTCACAACAGATTGAAAGCCAAGCTTCTTGTGATTGCAGAGGAGCAAAAGGTCTGCGATGTGAGTAGCATCAGGAGAGCTGACATTGTGGATGAGTGGCAAAAAGAGACCAGGAGGTATGTGTCTCAACCGTACAAGCTAGTACAAGATGTAAGAACGGGCATTGAACTGCCTGACTTAAACTCTATTTTGGATGGAAATATTAATACCCTTATCGGAGCCCATATTAATATTAGACATACAGAATAATTTTGCATTGCTATCATAACTTTGTACTTCAATTAGACCATTTTTGTTACCTATCATGTGATTTTGATTCTTTCAAACTCTAAAATTGAGGAATATCCCCTGCCCATTTTAGGCATTGAAACAAAAAAAGGGCAATCAAATATCACTGAGGATCTTTTAAGCCCGTAATTGTAAACTACAAATTAAGGGAGAAAGGGCTTTAGTTTACAAATATTACATTGCATATCCAACAATAAAATGATCCATATGATTTGCCAACTTCATCAGATAGTAAATACTGTATTTCAAGTTTTAGCAGGATGCCTGTTAATCAACAATGAACAACATCATGCAGTTGTTTCATAGTATATGCTTACAAGAGGAGGCAATTCGATCAAATCAAGCGTACTTGATCTGTTAAGAAATTATGGAAGGAGCAAATTGAGAAGAAAATTACATCTCAGATGTACTTTTCAAAAGAGCCTTACATTTAGAGCCTTACATTTAGTTGTGCCCCTATGGAAAGGTTTGATGGCCCAAACCACTTTTTAGCAGTGTTATGAAATCGCTTCATATGCATAGTGAATGTGCATTTTTTTTTGGAAAAAAAAACACAGTGAATCCGGTCAATTGCTGTAATTGGGAACTGGTCCGTTATAGTAATATGATTCACTCTTCTAGACTCTACCCGCATTCTCCATGATGCATCTTTCGTTTTAACCAAAACAACCGGGGAAGAGAAGGGACTGTTACTGGGTTGCACAATGCCAATATTTAACGTTCTTCCTCGAGGTTTTCGATCACATCCTTTTGAGCGGGGGGGTATCGATAAGGTTTCATATTAACTGGTTAGAACCTTAAATACAATTCTATGATCATGATTTCTTTTAGGGGATAATCCTCATGGTTCTTCAAATACATCTCGTGATATCGTGGTTATGCAACTCATAATCCAGATTAAAATTTGATTTTAAAAAACCGAAAAAAATCTGATAAGAATATAATATAATTATTAATATGCCACAAAACAAGTTAATATAGCTCTTTCAAGAGCTAGCTAAATAATACAAGAATCACTTTTACATATTAAGTTGAGAAATCTCCATTTCAAGAACTAAATGATGAATGAATCACTCTTACAGTCTCAGTAACTTTCAGTTCAGAGCAACTCCATTTCATCATCCCGAAGATTTAACAATTTGATTCATCTGTAACCAGTTTAGCTGTCCTGGCATACAAATTACCTTCCTATCTCTTTATCTTCCCGAGTTCCGAACTTCTCGATATATTTTCCTTGTAATGCAAACAGCTCGTGCAAAAACCTGATGCAACTCTAACGCTTCCCCTTCTAAATGGACTGAAGCTAAATTTGCTCTAGCTTCTTCAGGAGTCCTGTCAAGATCAAAGAACCTTTCGCATCTAAACACCCAGTACTCTTCTAGATCATCCCCATTAAATGTTGGAAATTCTACACTAGATAGCCTAGTTTTAGCTTGAAATCCAAGATCTGTTCATGCCATGCTTCTACTCCATTAACGTTCACATATCTACCGTCTTTTTACCCGGAGCAAGGGTTTCGATTGACTCTTTCGCCTTCAAATCTCCATTTCCTTTCGCCATTGCAATCTTGTTATTTCAATCTTAAACAGGTACCGAGTCCTGCTCCGCTATTTGTTACCGGTAATAATTAAAGAACTGAAGCACACAGAGATGAATCAATGAATCTGACTTTTATAAATGACTTATGATTACAAGAAGGATAGCAGAAAGATTGAAAGGAACACAGAAGATATAAAACAGAGAGAAGTTTTACAAAATGATCCAATCCAATCCAATCCAATCCAAGACACTCTAGCTGCACAATTCTCTTCTTATACAATCTGTTACCTACTCAACTAACTCATAAAAGATTTCACAAGTACTTTTCCCGCTAATTCCTCCATCTTCACGGCTCACACGTTCACTCATTCCACACCAGCACTGTCATCTGCAACACTGCCACCTGTGCATGCCATGCCACCAGTTTGATTCTCCAGAATTTGCTCTGTATCATAGAAGTGGAAGGAGACAGTGGCATCCTGGTGCTTTATAACTTTATAAGGGATAGTAAGGAAAGTTCTGTGTGCTTAGAATTTTAGAAAGGAGAAGCATGTTTTCCATAGGAAAGGTGTTTGTTGATCATAGGGGTGGCTGGATCGAGTTTGCTTTGAGAAAACGCAAGGGGCATAGTTTATGGTGTCTGATTTGGAAAAAAAAAGGTTGTCCCAAAGCCTGCAAGATCCATCCTGAATCTTGCTTAATCCTTGCTAGAAATGCCAGAATCAAGTCTTTAATTCCCATTAATATTTGGGTCCTCTCCCCTTAATTCGCAAGGTTACCCCTAATCCCAATCCCATAATCACCAGCCATTAGCCAATCGAAGTGTAACCATATTTATTGGAACATTGTCTCGTTTCAAGTGGACAATAAGTGTAATATATATATATATATATATATATATATATATATATATATGTATGTATGTATGTATGTATCAGAACCCCTTTTCGTCCATAACATCTGAAAGAGAGAAGGGTGTCTAAATCAGAATCTTGTTTCAAGTGAACGGTACTATATATATATGTATCAGCTTTGGCCATAACATCTGAAAGGAAGAAGTGTGTCTAAATCAGAACCGGATTCATCTGTTTACATAAAAGTTTCAGATGGAACCCCTTTTATTTCATAGATTAGGAATAACAAAACACACAATCTATCATTATCTCTTAATTAATCCACACACACACACCATCTGGGCTAGCTTCAGATGGCTCTTCCTGTAGCATTACAGTACTTGAGGATACTGTCGTCGTCCAAGCATCGGCATGATAGTCTCTTCTTTATAGAATGAAGCATCCTCCTCTACAAGGAAAAAACAAAAGAATTGAGCATAGAAAGCTCGTTACTTACTCAATAAATAATAATTAATATGCTTCTTTTTTTCCTTAATTTCTATATATTACATGACAATCATTTTACTAATTATAAAATACAAAAAGATAAGTCCTTGGGAATTTTGTTTTATTAAGAAAATGCAAAAATTTCAAATTCTTTGGGATTTGTTCTTTTTGGAACCATTTATTTTGAGCCCGATATTGTGATATTAATTACTTATTAAAATTTTTATTTATTTAAAAATACATCAAAATAATATAATATATTATTTTATTTTAAATTTTTATTTTGGTATTAGCATATTAAAATAATTTAAAAATATAAAAATAATAATAATAAAGAACTTATTTAGCTGGGGGTCAAATATGCAGTGTAATACTAATAATTGTAGTATAGGGAAATTCATAAAACTCACTCATCTCGGGGTCGGGGTCGGGGTGGCGGTGGCGGTGGCGGTGGCGTTGGCGTTGGCGGATAAATAATTATAACATCACGCGGACGACGACGACGACGGCGACGACGACGACCAGGAACACGAGCACTCAGTGGTACCGTTTGACGCATTAACCCTTCCTGTAAAAGAAGTCATGGTTTATCGAATTGCTAGCTCAATGCTTACATCCATAGAAGCTAAAAAACAGGTCTATATTGTTCATGGGCAGGATTATATCCATGCAATGACTTAACTGTAAAAGGAGCTTGTCTCCCATGGTCGTCGTCGTCGTCGTCGTCATCGTCGTCGTCGTCGTCGTCGTCATCGTCGTCGTCGTCGTCGTCGTCGTCGTCATCGTCGTCGTCGTCGTCGTCCTCGTCCTCGTCATCCTGCAAAACAGCATGGTACGTATAAGTAGTCAGTAAGTTATAGATTGTTGTTGGGCCTAAGTGATTCACCTGAACAAGTCCCTCAAGTTTGACTAGACGAAATGTATCATCGTTCTTGACCCCGCAATGTTCGAGGATATCCGTGTCGTGCAGCAACCGGCTATCAGAATATAAAGCTTGCTGCTCAATAGGAATCCCTTCTGTTTCTTTGATTTTGGCCTTGACGCTCGAGATGTTATCTGTGCTCGCCACGTCCAGAGTGATTCGTTTGCCTCCAGGTATGATTTCCACGATGATCTGCATAGCTGCTAGGAGCCTTAGAACAAAGGCCAAATATAGATAATAAAATCCTGATGATTATTAGAGTAATTAGCAAATGATTTGGTTTAAATATCTCTTTTCTTGAAGAGGGATTTCAGTGCTTATGAGCTAATTTGATTGACAGAATGGATTCAGAGGCATGGTTTTTAAAGGTAGTCTGAGTATTTTCCTCGTGCTTAAGCTAGCTTGAAAAAAAAAATAGAGAATTTTGAGGTCGAAAGCAATGGCATCCGATTCAAAAGAAAAAATAAAAAAGGTTAAATCATGGCATGGAAGATATATACTACTTCTGATCATGTGAGAAATTTAAAGTATAAATTCTTCACGTAAAATCGGTGTTCCTTTCCAAGGATATTTGATTGATTGATTGTATTATAGTGGCGAATAAGAAGCTTCTATCGGCGAGGCGAGGCGATGCCTGATGGGAAAATGATCTATCAAATAATCATAAAATTAACAATTATTGTTAGGTGCAGCTGGTCACTGATAGATTTTTATATATCAGCACACTCTCGTGAGCAAACTTGATATTTAAATGGTTGAATATCTTACAGGTTTTTTTTTTTTTTTTTAAAAAAAGTAGATCTGAGTTTTAATTAAAAGAAAAGAGATACAATAATAGATTTTAAAAACCTTAGTGCGTAGGTAAAAATAGATACACCACACTACCTTTTTTCTACAATTAATTTCGCATAAAAACAAATGA
>Ga0325414_1002555_pt1 | contig 18524 bp, 12 predicted proteins | sample PopdelMetagenome_8_FD_206183 | JGI IMG/M metagenome (GOLD analysis project Ga0325414, IMG submission 206183) | Populus deltoides microbial communities from Bellville, Georgia, United States - Leaf-PdKOR-R3 | ecosystem: Host-associated > Plants > Phyllosphere > Phylloplane/Leaf | place: USA... | reverse complement strand
TTGACCCTTTTTCAACATATTTTCAAAAAAATTGGACAAATATATAAAAATACCAAAATTCTCATAAAATACATTTTTGACACGATTTGGCTAATTTATGGTCATTTCATGATTTTTGACTATTTCATGTATTATTTTTGTATTGAATTTTTTTAAATAAAAATATGCAAAAGGAAAGAAGAAAAAAGAGAAAATCATTCCAATAATTGTTTTAGTAAGTAAAATGTAATTGAAAAAAAGAAAAACCTAATTTAGTTATAAAATAATAAGTGCAAAGAAAAAAAAAAGAGAGAAAATAAAACTTGTCTTATGCCAGGGAATTTTAAAAATTTGAAAGGTGAAATAACTCTCCAGAAGAATCAAGAAGCCATAAGAACTCTCCAGAAAAATAAAAACAAATGATAGAAAGGTGGAAGGGTTGAGAATGTTCATCATAGTATAAATAAACATACACACCTACACCCCTCACACTCCCGTATACAATATCTTTCATCATTAGCGAGCGATAATGACACCGAGAGAAACAACCACCAGTGATTGATAATTATTCTAGTAGCGAAGGCCAACAACACTTGACAACATCAATGCAATGGGCACCGTGACAAATTCTCCTCTTCACTGTTGGCAGACTAGCAACACCAACATTAACCACGCTACGAACAACCCCACGGTTAATCATCTTCACTGTTATCTCCTTCTATTTTCAACCTAAATGTCAAGCTCTCTCCTTTACAACAACCCTAGATTCCTGCCTCAACCATAAAAATTGCTATTATAAAAAATCTTCCACACAAGAACTTACAAGTTACTGTTTATGACACCATAAACACCATTGAGAAGAGTAGAGGATAAGTTATGTGATCTCGTTGGTCAATTTCCACTCAGGTCATCAGCCAACACACCTCCATCCACGGTTGCACATGGTCCACACGTGCCAACACTGTTTTGGTAGTCTCTAATAGTTTCTCAGTTGTTCTACTACTATTCTTGCAATCATTCAACCTTGATTTTAGTAGATCTTAGACATTTCAAACATTTTGGAAGGTCGATTCATAAACTCAAATTTTTTTTTTATAAACTGCTAAAATGCTGTGAAACTTGAGACAAAATGCTTATTATTGTGCATGATATTTGTATTGTTTGGACATTATTGATTTGAATTGATATGTGTTTGTGATTTGAGATGATTTTCATAAATATTGGATTGGATTGGACATGAATATTATGAGAACTTATTTTGAATGATTGAAATTATTTTGTCAAGGGCTTGTTAAATTTGTTCAATATTTGATTTGATTTTTTTTTTATTGTGATTAAATTTGGATTGATTACTTTTGAATTTTTTTTATTGATTGGGTGGATGTGATGAATTTTTGGGAAGTCATAATATGAGTTGGTTATGTGATTTTAAGAAAATGATGTACTAATCACACTATGGATATATTATTAAAAAAATGATAATGATGAAGAAATATGCATACATAAAAAAATGTGAAAAAATAATTAATCAACCTAAGATGACATAATCTAAACTTAGGCCCTGTCTACTAGATGTTGATTAATAAAGAAAAATAAGATAATAATAAAAAAGTCCTCGTATTAATTGTTTTTATTAATTGTTAACCGGTCTAAGATGGAATGGTCTTATACTAGACCATGTCTTTCAAATATCAATTATTGGATAATATGATCAATGAATTAATTTTTTCTATGTATTATTAATCGACCCAAAATGATATGGTCCAATATTAGGCCCGTTCTTTATATGTTGATAAGTGAATAATAGTACCAATTAATACATGATCTCTAGGACATAATTAATAATATCTTTGGTCACCACATAATCATTTTATTTCACAATTTTACAAATTCAATTCAATATTCCTATCATTTATTAAGTAGCCCAAGATGGAATGGTTTAATAACGGGCCTTTTTATCTGGACGCTGCTTAATTGATAATATGACTTTTTCTAACCCTAGTAAGTCTTATATAATGGTGTTCCCATCATTTCTAAAATTAGACCCTGTCCTTCGAACATTATTTAGTTAGTTGAACATGATCATGATATCCTAACCTCTTATTAAATGATTTTATCATATGTTAAAAGACCCAAGATGGAATGACATCATAATAGACCATGTTCTTCAGATGTTATTTAACATATAGTAGAGCTAATTAATATAGTCCACCAAAAAACCTAGGATGGTAAGGTCCAACATAAAACCCTGTCATTTGGACTTTGTTTTGTGGATAGTGACAATACTTTGAATAATATACATACCAGTTTAGGAAAACCATATTAAAATACATTTATTATTGAAAACAAACAACATTACAACTTATCTTAAGTAGTGTGTGTAAGATGATGTCTATCTTACCTATTATTTAATCAACCCCTTACCGAGAACCTCTTAAGACCAGTTAGGGTTTCTAGTCACCATAAAACTAGGTGGTGACTACTTTTCCTTTTTTTTTACCCTTTTTACTTATCAGCTTGCCTCAATGTCCACATGCGATAGAATGATGACTCCATTGGGGTTCCATAAAGACTTAGCTTATTTATTGTTTTTCAATTATGATGTGATTAGTTTTATTGTGTTTGTTTGCCTAATTTAGTTAATTCATTAATTTATACTTTATGCATTGTTTTTTGGAATGCATATAGAGTTATGCCTATGCACACAAAACACAACATTTTCATTTTAGCATTATCAAAGCCATAGGATTAAAAGAGGAAGTAGTGGTGCCTCAACGGTCTTTGGCCTATGTAACATACATGAAACACCAACTTCTATTGAAATTCTACTTGGACATGGATAGTACGTCGATGTGTTATCACCCCAGTCTATGTATTTGTACCTTGTAGGCCTTGGTTCAGCACATCAAGGTTGTTAATCGGGCAATATAAAACCCTTTTTGAGACTAATTTAGTTAGCCAACCTACCCTACATGTTATGGCTAGAACCCTTTGTTAGGTTATTTCCTGGTATTATTACCACTCCATATTCAATTTGTTATTTCTATGAATATTTTTATTTAGAATAGTTAGTTTTTGAGTTTTACAGAAAGAGAAAATGGGAAACAAATACAAATAATATTTTGAAAGTTCAGTTTTCTCAAATTCATGGACGACAAAGAAAGAGCTTTTTTAGAGCAGAACCATTAGAGGGAGATAAAATTAATGAAAAACAAGATAGCTAGTTTCACCTAGTTGTTTGAATAGATTCACCAGATAAGGTCATCAGGTGAAGGTCCTTCCATTAGGGAGAACATTTTAGACATACATGGTCCTTAGCACAATCCTATAACTCTTGGATGCACCACCCGTTTCCACCCACTTCTAACAAGAGATCATAGTCCTACTGGGCCATTTAATCCAAGATTTCAAGGAGTGACATTTGATGTTTAGCCACTGAAAGCTCTATTTGTGGTGACACCGCCATATTAAAAGATAAAAACTACCACTTTTATGCCTAATATGGAAAAACCTTTGAAGCCAAAAGTTGGGTTAAAAACTGAGAAACTCTTAGCAATTGAAGATCATTTAAAGGAAATTAAAGGAATGGATTAGTTTGATTCCATGAAAGTACATAAAATGTTCATAGTATCAGATATTGTCATACCACAAAAGTCCAAAGTGCCTGACATTGTTATGTATGTAGGAGTTGAATGCCTAAATACTCATTTAAAGATCTATTGCAATAAAATGACTGAAGTGATTAAAAATGGTAAGCTCCTAATTCATTTCTTCTATAAGAGTCTGAGTGGTGCTGTCTTGACTTGGTGTATGAACTTGGATGAAAATAAGATAAAAAAATGGAGAGATTTAGTTGAAGTATTCATGCATTAGTGTAAGTTCATTATAGAAATGACTTCAAGTTGATCTAAACTTTAAAGCATGGAGGAAAAAATAATGAGTCCATTAAAGAATATAGTCAAAGATGGTGTGGTATGGCAACACAAATTCACCCTCTTCTATTAGAAAAAAAAGGAGCTTATCTCCATTTTCGTTTACACCTTCAAACAACCATACTTTGAATACTTGATTGGTAATTCATTAGCATATTTTATGGATATTGTGACTACAACAAAATTGATTGATAAAACCCTAAAATTAGGAAATATAAGAAATTTAGTAGTGAAGTTTGATTTTCATTTACATCGTGCTAAATGATGAATCAAAAGATAATTTTCAAATATGGAGCATTGATAAAATACATTCTCATTTTACACATTATCCTACCTGGTCATCACAAGCACCATTGAGTTTTATGGCATCATCAACTTCTCAAGTGCCATTATATAAGATTGACATCCCTTTATCGCTCAACATTGTTTACCAACATCTCTTGAGTATATATTGATCCTACCTCAACAAATCCCATATAACCACCAAACCTGATGTGGTATAATCCAAACATAAAGTGTGACTATCATGACAAGATTTTGGGCCATTCAATTGAAGATTGTAAGAATTTCATATATCACGTTCGGAAGTTGGTAAGCCAAGGGTATGTTGTATTTGTGAAGAATAAACCATTTTGTATTGAAGAAATCTTAACTTTGTTTCTCTTCAATAAATTTTTAGGACCATGTTTTGTCTTTTAGTGAAATTTATTCTTTATCTTTGTCATATGACTGTTTTGAGATCAACAAATATTCATTTTATTTTCATCTATTATTGGATAAATATAATAACAAATTCATTTAAAGACTTTTAAAATTGATCAAATCCTAAGACATATCATATGAGTGCTAGGGGTAATACTTCATTTTGAATGTCAAAATATTTCCTCCTATATTTAATAAGCCTTAAAAAAATGAATCTCGCTTCAAACCCTTTTGACCTTGAAATACCAATTTTTTTTCACTCTTAATGAATCTTAATAGTGAGAATCTTGCTTGAAATAATACAATTTTGCCCAAAAATAAAATCAAATAATTTGATGTCTTAAATAATGACAAACAATGTATATTTGGGTCATGATCCAACCCATCCCACCATTTTCTTTTCTAAGGTTAACCTTATGGTTTTCCTAATCAATAATGATCTTCAATAAGGTTAAGATTTATCATTATAGATAGATTTTGATTTTGAGATGAAGAAAGACCATCTTTGATATATCTTTCACAAATAAAATTTATCCTTTTTATCCGTATTTGAGCCTAAAATATGTTTTTTTGGATAATAACCCGAACTAGGATCACCCCTTATTTTGGGAGCATGTTTTGGAAGTCCTAGATAATTAATGAAATTCTCTAAATGGAAAGAAATAAGAAAATATGAAAGGGACAAAAGTATTATATAAGAGAGTGAGCAAATACTCCAATAAAAATGAAATGATAAAAAAAAAGATAAAAAAAGATGAAGTTCTCTTTAAATGTACCTAATAATAAACACATTTAGATCAATTGGGGGCAATTTAAATCGAAGAGACCTTTTGTAATGACAATAGCTAGTTAATGACCAGAAGAGCTCCATTATAGGATATGAGTAGTAAAAGACACATCTGAGAATGATGGTGATGCATATATGTTTTTTGATGACTATTGGAAATATAAATATGGCTAGATTGGCTGCGGTAATCCTATTTTAAGAATGAAGTAATCCCTTATGATATCATGTAAAATGATGAAATGAAAAACTCTTTCATTGGTATGGTGTTCATTCCTTCACGAAGATAATGGAAAATAAGTAGTATTGAACACATATCCTCATATGAAACTTCAAGGTGATGACAAATATAGGCAATATAGGCCAAATTAAGATGATGTACTGATTGTGCCCATCTAATGATAAAAAATGGAGTCCATGGAAAGATAAACTTATGGTGAGCCTAGATAGAACTTCTTTCATTTGGAAAAAAACCCATCCAAGCCAATGCCAAAAGATTTCAAAGACCTAAATGACATAAAAAGAAAATTGAGCTTTCAAAATAACAATTTATGTCTTTCTATTGACTCTAAAAGGTAAGCTCTATAACTAAAATCAAAAAACAATTTTCGATAATCTTAAGCTAAATGCTCTAATAAGATGTTAGTTTTTAAAAGCAATGTACATAGGTGAAAATTTATTTTAATTTTAGCTTTAAATTCTTATTATCTCAATTGACAATATTTTATTGAGTATGATCTCAAAGAAAGTAAATTTTTAGATCAAGCCTCGCCATCAAGTCAAATTGTAGATCAACCCTGCAATCAAGAGATTAAACCTTGTAATCAAGAAATTCAACCATGCAATCAAGAGAATTAGCACTACCATTTGATCAACCCTGCAATTAGGAGATCAAACCTTGCAATCAAAAGTGAAGCCCTGTATTGAAAAAGTTGAACCCTGCAAACAGGAGGTCAAACCTTGCAATCAGAAGATTAAACATTGTAATCTAAAAGTGGAGCCCTGTAATCATAAAAAAAGGTTAGCCTATCATCAAGTCAACTTGTAGATCAATCTTACAATCAGGAGATCTAGCTCTGTAATTAGGAGATCAAACTCTGCAATTAAGAGAAACAACCTTGTAATCAAGAAGAAAAAGCCTTACCATCAGGAAGTTTTGGTTTTAGCTCTACTATCAAAAGGTTGATAGCTAAATCTCACAACTAGGTAAGTCAAGCTAACTTGTTTGAATTTCATGTTGAGGTTGGTCACTTGATAATCATATCTTCTCAACATTGGTCACCTAACAATTGGACCATATTTTGTTTTTTGTTTCGAGGATAGTCATCTCATAATGATCACTTTTATTTATACGGATCCCAAGTTGATCCCTTCTCAATTGAATGGATCCTATATTGATCCCCCTTTTTTTTTTTTTATGGATCTCAAGTTGATCCTTTTTTATCCATATCATTCATAAGTTGACTTTTTTTATATGGATCCCAAGATGATGCTTTCATAGATCCCATATTGATCTTGATCCCAATATGATCCTTTCATAGACCCTAAGATGATCTGGATCCTAAGTTGATCCTTTCATAAATCCCAAGATGATCTGGATCCCAAAATGATCCTTTCATAGATATCAAGTTAATCTAGATTCCAAGTTGATTTAGATTCTAGGTTTATCCCTTTTTTATATGAATCCTAATTTGATCATTTTGATATGGATTAAGAGTTGATCCTTTTATTACATGGATTCTGAGTTAATCCTTGCAGTTATATGGATCCCAAGTTGATCCTGTTTCATATAGAACCTAAATTGATCTCTTTCACATGAATCCCAGGTTGATTCTATTTACCAAGTTGATCTCATTTGCATGGATTCCAAGATGATCCTTTCTTTTACATAAATCCCATATTGATCCCTTTATTCTTTATAATAATCCCAAGTTTTATCCATTCATTTATCATTTTGTTTAGTACTTCTCTTACCAAATTTACCATATAAAGTCCAGGAAAAATGATTTTTTCTTTGTATTTGCACCGTAAATCTTGTAATTAGGGGGCAACAATCATCACTCATTTTTGACCATCTGTTTTCAACATATTTTAAAATAATTGGAAAAAAATACAAAAAATAACAAAATTCTCAGAAAATATGTTTATGATGCAACTTGGCCAATTTCTTATCATTTTCATAATTTTTTACCATTTTATTTATTGTTTTTGTATTGATAAATTTTTTAAAATAAAAAAATTATATGAAAAAAAGAAAAGAAGAAAAAAATTATTCCAAGAAAAAGATCTTTTTAGTGAATAAAATATAATTAAAAAAATAATAAAGACTAGTTTAGTTTAAAAATAATAAATGCAAAGAAAAAAAAGAGAGGGAAAAACAAAGTTGTCTTATGAGAGGGAATTTTAAAATTTAGAAGGTTGAATAACTCTCTCAAAGAATTGGAAAGGTGGATGTACTCTCTAGAAAAATCAAGAAAGTGGAAGAACTCTATGGAAATATAAGAAAAAATGATAGAAAGTTTGAAGGGTTGAGAAGGTTCATTATAGTATAAATAGACATACACACCTACACCCCACACACATTATAACATTCCAACAAAAAAATACCCCACACAAAAAAACTTTTCCCTCATCCTTCGCCACACACACCAATACCCTATACATACTAAAATACTATATTAAAAAAAAAGAAGAAAAACACACATAACTCATGACTATTCCAAAAAAAATTACCTATTACAGATCATCTCCTTCATCATTGGCGATTGACAACTTTGTCGAGTGCAGTAAACACCGATGACTAACAATTATTCCAGTAACACCTAGCTCCAATAAACACCATGAACACCGTGACAAATTCTTCTCTTTACTACTGTCAAACCAACCACCATACCAACATCAACCATACTGAGATCAACCCTATGGTTGCTCATCCTCATTTTTGTCTCTTTCTATTTTCAATTTATATGTTTTACACCTCAACCACACAAACTGCCATCATAAAATCTTCTACACGAGCACCTACAAGTTACTATTCATGACACCACCTGAAAAATTGAGAAGAGAAGAGGCAATGTTACATGATCTCGTTGGTCACTTACTTATCAAGTTGCTAAAACATCAACTCATACGCTTTCATCCACAAATGCACATGGTCTATATTCGTCAACACTGTTTTGGCAGTCTCTGACAATTTCTTAGCTGTTCCACCACTATTCTAATAGTCTTTAGGCCTTGATTTCAGTTGATCTTAGAAATGTCAAGCATCTTAGAAGGTCGATCCACAAACTCAAATAATTTGTTTTATAAATTACTAAAATATTATGAAATTTAGGAAAAAATACTAATTGTTGTGCACTATTGATTTGAATTAATGTGTGTTTGTGATTTGAGATGATTTTCATGAATATTGGATTGGATTGGACATGAATATTATGATAATTTATTTTGAATGATTGAAATTTTTTTGTTAGGAGCTTGTTAAATTTGTTGAATATTTTGTTTGATTTTGTTTTTAATGTGATTGAATATGGACTGATTAATTTTGAATTTGTTTGTTGGTTGTGTGGATGTGATAAATCTTTTGAAAGTTATAATATGAATTGGTTATGTGATTTTAAGAAAATGGTATAGTGATCACATTATGGATATATTATTGAAAAAATGATGATGATGAAGAAACATGCATTTATTAAAAAACAAAAGTGAAAAAATAATTAATCAACCCAAGATAGTATGATCTAAACTTAGGCACTGTCTATTGGATGTTGATTAATAAAGAAAAATAAAATGATAATAAAATTGTCCTTGTATTAATTGTTCCTATTAATTATTAATTGACCTAAAATGGAATGGTCATATAGTAGGCCCTGTCTTTCGGATGTTAAATATAAGATAATAGGATCAATTAATATTTGATTGATGAATGAATTGTTTCTATTAATTATTAATTGATCTAGGATGGTATGGTACATTATTGTGCCTCGTTCTTTGGATGTCAATAAGTAAATAATAGTACCAATAAATACATGATATCGAGGATATTAATTAATAAGATTTTCAGTCACTACATAATCACTCCATTTCATAATTTTACAAATTCAACTCGACATCCCTATCATTTATTAAGTATCCTAATATGGAATTGTCTAATAAGAGGCTATATTTTCCAGCACTACTTAATAGATATTATGGATTTTTCTAACCATAATAAGTCTCACGTATATGTGTGCCTATCATTTCTAAATAACCTAGGATGGAATGGTTTAAAATTATACCTTGTTCTTTCAACATTATTTAGTCAATTGACCATGATCATGTATATCTCAATCTTATATTAAATGATTCTATCATATGTTAAAAGACTCAGGATGGAATGCTCTCACAATAGACCCTCTTTTTTGGATGTTAACTAATAATAAAGTCAATTAATATAGTCTACCAATTATCTTAGGATAATAAGGTCTAACATTGGGCCTTATCCTTCAGACTTTGTTTTGTGGATAATGACAATATCTTGAATTACATATATACCAATTTAGGCAAACTACATTAAAACACATTTATCATTGAAAACAAATAACAATGAATCTTACCTTAGATAAGATGTATATGATGATATTTATCTTTCTTATTACATAATCAACCCCATACCCAAAACCTCTGAAGACTAGTTTGGGTTTCTAATTATTATAAATCTAGGTGGTAACTCATTTTCATTTTTCTTACCCTTTTAAATGTCAGCTCGCCTGATGTCAACATGCAACAACTTAGTTTGTTAGCACGTGTGACAAGTCAAAGGTTACAGGTTTGAGCATTATGATGGACAAATATGTTCTACATTATGATAGACAACTTGTTGTCTGTCATATATTTTTTTTCATGGGTTTTTTTTACACTACAAAATTTTTTTATTAGATTCAGTTACTGTTTAGTTTTGACATGGTTCTTAAATATTATTATGAATTCTTTTTTGAACTTTAATAATTTCTTTTAGTTATTATGTATCTGATATGAAAATAATAGTACTAATAATAAATTCTTCATGAAAATTCGATTGAAATGATTTTTTTTTAATCTTTAAATAGGTTTTGAACATGATTTTATTAGATTTATCATGACGTGCATGACGTTGAATGGCGGAGCTGCCTTCTAGATTGAAGGGTTTTTGGAAGTAATCATGAAGTTATGATTTGATAAGTCGCTACTTAGTATCATGGTCATTAGAAAAAACCTACGGTCTACGAGAGTCTGGGTAAGGGGACTAATTGTGCAAGGGAAATACACATCACCCCCTAATGCACCCTATCTATGGTAAGCTGCATTGTTGATTTATTGTTAATCTAAGACATGTTTCTATTTGTTGGTCTCATCTAAAGGTTCAGGTCAGATCTTTCTTCGTGAGTAAGTCTTTATAGGTGGTTATCTCACACAAAAGGGGGGAGGAGGAAAAAAAATTGAAGAAGAAGAAAAGAAAATGCCAAAAAATTCTTTCCCACATTTTCTCCTCCCACACACAAAAAAACCCTGACATCCTTATCTCTCTAATTTTTACAAAACCAACCGCCACTCAAAAAATAAAAAAAACATTTAGCGCCAACCTTACCCATACAAAGAAAGACAAGATTGTGCTCTCTCCAAAACTTACCACATACATACAAAGTGAACCAAAAACATATTAGATCAACAACACCATTTCCCTTCTTATGCTTCACTAAGAGTAGCCCCTTCAAACCAACAGCCCAAAACAAATATTAGGATTTAATCCTATAAGGTAGAAACTTCCTCACGAAAAAAGATTTGCCTCAACATTTCCCTTCTTATGCTTCACTAAGAGTAGCCCCTTCAAACCAACAGCCCAAAACAAATATTAGGATTTAATCCTATAAGGTAGAAACTTCCTCACGAAAAAAGATTTGCCTTGAACCATTAGATGAGACCAACAAATAGAAAAATGACTTAGAATAACAATTAATTAACAATGCAACTTACTATAGGTAAAGTGTAGAGGGTGATACATCTTTTCTTTGCACAACTAGTCCTTTTACCCAGACTTTCACAGATCATAGGTTTTCAAGTGACTACGATACTTGGTGGTGACTCCCTTTATTAATAACTTTATGATTAAACTCAAATACTCTTCAATTCTAGAAAGCAGATCTATCATTCAACGCCAAACACATCACGATAGGATGATGGCTCCACTAAGGACCTGTCTGGTTAGACTAAGCTTTGTTTGTTTTCTTGTTTATTTTTGTTGGTCTATGTAATTTAATTTTACCATGCATTTTTTTATGTACTGCTCATGTACTTTTTACATATTACTCATGCTTAAGTAAATCAAATGTGGGTTAATGCCTTGATGCATTTTAATTTTTGAATAAACCCGATTCTAGGTTAGGTAGGGAGTAGCAATCTGTCTTATGGCTTTTAATCAGGGTTCAGATTGGTGAAACATCCAACTATGAGCTGAGCATTTACTTGGTAATGACGGTCATATTGTGCTCCAATCATTTCTTGGAGTTATAGACTCTTTTGAGATCATGTAGTAAGCTTACCCTTCATGTAGTGGCTTAGAACTTGACCTTAAGATATGGATTCTCTAATAATTATTTTTGCATTAAGGCAGACCTGATTAATAATCCTGAACTTTGGATGATTTTCTAAACTAAGACCATGACTTCTTCTTTTTCAGGTAAGAATTTGAGATGATATAATTAGTTGGGGGGGATTGCCCAAAGACCAAAGCTAGGAAATTACTGCATATAAAAATCATTTTGTCTTTTTTTTTTTAATAAAAAGGGCTTAGAACCATCTTTTTTTTGGGTACTCTCCGATGTGTATGGTATTTAATTGAGATAAGGACTTGAGAAAGATCTTTTTAGATTAATTAGACTATGGATTTTTGCCTATATTCAACAAAGAAGTCACAGATTAGCCCTTCGACTAGGTTAATTCATATTCAATGTACGTGTACATACACTTTCATTCATAAGCACACATGTATTCATGTTTAAATGTTATACGTACATATACAGGTTGAAATACAGGTCCCTAAAAAGCTCTAATTTACAAAGTTTACAACACTCGATTGCGAGAAAGAAGTATGGAGGATGAAGAACATGTTTGTCATCATGTTTATTTTCAAAAGGAGTTGGATTCTCTGAAGGCTAACATGGATCGCATCATAAGTTTGCTTGAGTAGACACTTAAACACCTCTTTAGTAATGGCCCGTATAATCAACCCATTACTTTTACGATAATTTAGCTTGAAGAAAGGACATGAGGACATGTTCAGGACCCTCAGTATAACACAACCTTTGTGTAGTCCACAATACCTCTACTAGCCCCAGCAACTATTGACATATATGCCAGCGAGTCCTAGAAAATAAAGTATCCTAGTGTGATAGACTATGACAAAGTAGAAGCATTGGAAACAATAGTGAAGGCTATTAAGGGGGTAAAGTTGTATAACCCCGTAGAAGCTACAAAAATATGTCTAGTTCCAAATGTGATTGTACCAAAGAATTTTCGTGTACCTGAGTTCATAAAATACCCTAGAACTCAGTACCCTACCACTCACCTCAAGTCCTATTACAACAAGATGACAGAAGTTGTGCATGATAAAAAAAATTACTAATGCACTTCTTTCAGGATAGCTTGAGTATGACAACACTAAATTGGTACATAAGATTGATAGAACAAATATTCAAAAATGGAAAGACCTTATGAATTCCTTCATCAAGAAGTACAAATACAACATGGACATGGTTCCAGACCGATCCAATTTATTATTATTAGAAAAAGAAAGCCATGAAGCAGTGCAGGAATATGCTTAACGATGGATAGAGAAGGCTGCTTAAGTTGATCCACCCCTACTTGAAAAACAAATGGTCAATCTATTCTTTAATAATTTCAAAAACCCTTATTTTAACCATCTGATTGGTGCCCCAACCTAACACTTTACTAACACAGTTGTGGTGTTTGAGAGAATCAAGCAAGCCATAAGAAACAGGTAGAATTGTTGCCAGAAAAATAAAAAAGACGACGAGGTCCATCAATTGGGGTTTCACCAAAATCAACCAGGGCATTCGCACCGACATCCACTATAGAATAAGAAGACCTTACCATCTCTTCCTTTTGCTATTGAAAGAGATGCTTGAGAAATTGGTTAGTATTGAACAAATCACTCTGATTTCATAGAAACCATTTCAACCACCATACCTGAAGTGGTGTGAGCCTAACCAAACATATGAGTATCATGATGGAGCAATGAGGCACAACATTGAAAATTGTCATTCTTTCAAGAACAAACGTTTTTAGCTTATTGAGGCTAGGCAAATTACATATGAGGGCTAGAAAACCTCCAACGATAATGCGGAGAGAGAAATTTGTTGGCTATGAAAGCTTCAATTGTTGAAGAAAAAAAAAGAAGTCAGATTGTTCTAGTCAACATGCTTTGTCATTTTAGATATTTTACAAACCTCATTCATATTTTTTTTAATGGATTGTGCCTTTTTTATAATCTAGTTTTTGCATTAAAATCAATAAATATTTTTCTATGAAAATGGTTTTTTTTTGTAAATAATTGAACCCCAAGGTGTGTCTTGAAAAATACTAATAGAAAAACCCTTTAAAACTCATAAAACAGACTCTCATGACTGACTCCATGGCTCAATTCAAAACATTTTGTAACATCAATTTTATAAAAATCATTTCGTCAAAATAATCTTGAAAAATTCAACTTGCCTTCTGGTTTCACAAATAATTCGATGTTCATTTAAGCAAATATTCCAATTCTGAGGTGACCGAACAATTTTGAACCAAGATGTGAAAAATAAAAAATGCAGAAAAGACCCGCACCCCATGTCTCTTGGGCCACATTTTAGTTATATGTATAATCGTATGTAGTTTGATTTGCTAGTCATTGATTAATAAAAACATATATCTTTATGCTAAAGTTCCAAACAATTATACTGAACGAGTGTAAAATTTATCGATTCAAACCGCTTGTGCTTGAAATGATGAAAGGCCAATTTTGCTATCCTTTCACATTATAAAATATATCCCTTGTGGTCCCTATTTGAGGGCATGCCCAAATAGAAAACAGAAATGACTAAATCAAAGTCAAAACAAATGAGGATGCCCCATTAAAGCAAGAAAAAAGGGTAAATCAACTAAATATGAAAGAAAAAAAAAGATTGAAAGACATAATGGTAGTGATCCTAAGTTTTTGAAACCTTGAAATACTTTTTGAGGCTTAAATTCTTTTCTTTCATAGCCAAAAGCTATAGCCTCATTATATGCCTTTTTAAAAGCCCTTTCTATACAATTAAACAAGAAACTTGGATCGATAAATGGTGTTCTCGAAATGCGAAAGAATATTTTTACAAGAATAATGACATTGTGAACAAAGCTACTCGTTGTTAATCATGCTGCTATAATTAATACTAAAAAGAGACAATTTTTTCTCAACAAAACGTCGAGTTTTACTCGAGTCTTTTGCCTTGAAACCTATAAAAGCAGAAGGTCACCTTATCTTGTACCTTCAATATATCATAATAATAATTTCTTTGCAATAATTAGACTTAAATGGGCATGATCCTTGAAATTTGCAAGTTGATTCCAAAACAAGAAAATGATTTCCAAACAAAAACAATCATTGACTGTGTTTATAAGGTCCTTGACTAGAAATGACAAGTTTAATAACTAGGGACAAAAGCAGTGGACCCTGAGAGGGATACCAAACAATATCCAGATCAGTTGGGGGGGCAAAGAAGCCCATAATCAAATGATGATCCTTTGAAACTATGAACAACATCCATTTATGATAAATACCTCTTGATGACGGGTAGGAGAATGAGTACAACTAGATCAGCTGAGGATAATGTTGCTCAAGGATATTCTATGATTTGACAAACACCATACAGTTGAGAGTAATGCTACACTTGGGAGGCATCTTCATGTCTCAAAATCTTGCTTACCCTTTGAAGGATGGCTATGATACCTGAAAAATGTTATCATATGAATGCATCAATTAAGGGCAATTTGCAACAATCATTGACAACATATGATTTGATGAACTCCTTAAAGTGCAAGAATCAATATGATACCTGAAAAATATTAGCACATGAATGCATTAGTTGAGGGTAATTTGCAACATTCATTGACAACAAATGATTTGATGAGCCCCTTCAAAAAATAAGAGTAATAGAGTGCCACTTCTCCATCAAAATAAGCGGGCAATGGTGTAAGAATATCACAAATTAGGGTGCATCATTCGATCAGGGGGCAACATCATCGATAAGAAGGTTTGTCATTTATTGAAGAATGGTTAACCGAGCAGAGCTTCATGTAGCACCTAAAAGTCCAAGTTGTGCAACAAAAAAACAATCAAGCATAATTGATCACGTTGGAAAAACCTAAGTGGGTTGATGCAATAAAGAGGCAATCAAACACATTAATTGTGAGATCCCACATCGAAAGCGAGCGTCCAGAGCCAGGGCCTTATAAGTGCATGCTCACCTTGACTGGTAAGACGCGTTTTGGGGTCATGCGTGGCTACCAAGAACAAAACCGTGAGGGGGACCTGGGTGGAAGCCCTGATTTGGGTGGACTGGGAGGCCCAAAGCGGAAAATATCTTGCTAGTGAGGTGGGGTGTTACATTTGGTATCAGAGCCGAGGACGACTCGTCTTAAGGTGGGGGGATTGTGAGATCCCACATCGAAAGCGAGCGTCCAGAGCCAGGGCCTTATAAGTGCATGCTCACCTTGACTAGTAAGACGCGTTTTGGGGTCATGCGTGGCTGCCAATGACAAAACCGTGAGGGGGACCTAGGTGGAAGCCCTGGATTTGGATGGACTTAGAGGCCCAAAGCGGACAATATCTTGCTAGTAAGGTGAGGTGTTACATTAATCACATGGAAAAACACTTGTGGACTGAAGATTTAAGCTGAGCACCCAAGGGGTTAGATTAGTAACAACAAACCTTTCAACCTATAAAACAATGATTTCCAAAAAATAAGGCCTATATTTCCAATCAGGTAAGGATGCATGCATGTCATCTAATACCAAATTATTATATGATATTTTTGCAGGAATTACACAAGAAATTGTCCTTAATGAAGTCTAGTAAGACTTCAACAAACAGGAACCTGTCAAGGTTCTAAGCCAAGCAAGGCTTGATTTGGTTTTCAAAGCCCAACAAGGGTTCAACAAAAAAGGGATCCAATGAAATTCCAAAGCCTAGCAAGGCTCAAGATAATCCTAAACCCAACAAGGTTTAGCAAGAAAGAGTATAGCAAGACTCCAACAAAAAGAACTTAGCAAGGTTTTGAGCCCAACAAGTCTCCAGTGATTTAAAACCCATCAAGATTTTGACAATGAAATAGTCCAACAAAATTTTAGCTTGATTCAATGATCAGATCAAAAGTATATTAACGTAATACTGCATGTTTGGGGCATATCTCTTATACTGGTCTCCTCAGATTGTGGAGAGCTCGTTCTCGAGTTCAAATTACACTTACCTAGATCTTATAGGTTCTCAATCAAAAGTTTTCAACCTTTTACATGCTCAACCTCTTTAGCAATGGAACCGATTTTTGCGTTATGTTGAAAATCATATGCAACAACCTTTTTAAACTCTAACTCAACCATAAAGTTAGAACTATAAGAACCAAAAGCTTTTATATCTTTTATATCATCACTAATAAGATGTGTGATGGTTTCTCCACTTGGAGAACTTTTAGATATCTGTTTTATAACTTTTATCTTAAGTTCAAGAACATCAACTTTAACTTCATCAATTTCAGAAATCTCCGCTAACATATGTGAAACACACTCTTCACAATATGCTTTATCAAAAATCACCTATGGAACCACATCTAATTTGGTTTCTTTTTTTTTTTATGATTTTACTATTACAATCAAAGTCAATATGCTCGTTAAAATGAACATCTTTCAAATACTCATGGTCATCATAAGCCAAGGTTTCTACATCAAAATCTTCTCATTAAGCATCATCTTCCTTATTCTTATCTAATTTTGATGGTTGATTCTCCAATCCATAAAAAATGGAATCATTAAAAATTTTAGTCGCAATATCATATTCATCCCATCAAGAAACTACCCTCTTTGTCATGCCTCTGAAATGAATTCTCAAAACTGGCTATGGATATGTGTCACTCTTCTTACGACCCCTTAATTTTCTCTTATTCATATTTGTTAATTGATAGGATAATTCTTCAACTAGCATCTTCATATTTATTTTCGCATGTCAACATGTTAATTTAGTAATTTATCTTTGCATGTCTTTTATTACCAATTCTTGAACATCTTTTTCTTTAAGGAAAACCTCTTCATCCCCTATTACACGAGCATATCATATTCTGCGATTACCTCTTCCATCCATGTTTATTGAATAGCAAAAAACAACTAATCATAATTTATCGTTGAGCTCTAATACTAACTAACATAGGCATGAATAACATAAGAAAGGCGGTAAGCATATGCAACACAATGTTTTGCCAAATAGAGTTACAACACAAAAACCTTAATATAAAATTTTATTAATGAAGATTTCTTTTCAAGTAGTCTACTAAAATACAAGCTAAATAACCATATTTGAAGAACACATCCTAAACAACGCTAAAAACAAATAATAAAAGAGTTTTAAATCAAATAGAAAAAAATTCATAAATCAACTAGGAAAATATATCAATTCTTAAACAATAACTTCTAAATTTTATTTAAAGATTTCCCAGTTTCATATTGATACAAGATTTTAATCTTATAAAAAATAGTGATTTTATAATCTCTTATGAATATTTCATATAATCCAATGATAGAATAAAAAACTATATCTACTAATAAGACTTATTAGCATGCATGTTTTTTTTTTTAAAAAAAAAACTCTAGCATGAAAAAAAAACCCTTGTACAATTCTAATCCAATTCTAGGTATGAAATCTAATTCCTTTTTCAAGATGCGAACAACAAGAATAAGTATAAATTCATATTCTTTTTTCTAGATGCAAACAAAAAGAATAGTGGGATCTCAATTATTTCATTAACAGATTTCAATAAAGTGGTGAGAAAAGTTTATATATATCTTTTCGTTTTACAATTTAT
>Ga0325414_1002552_pt1 | contig 18534 bp, 3 predicted proteins | sample PopdelMetagenome_8_FD_206183 | JGI IMG/M metagenome (GOLD analysis project Ga0325414, IMG submission 206183) | Populus deltoides microbial communities from Bellville, Georgia, United States - Leaf-PdKOR-R3 | ecosystem: Host-associated > Plants > Phyllosphere > Phylloplane/Leaf | place: USA... | reverse complement strand
ATTTCAATCCTGATTTGGGATCAAAATAGTGGACTCGGTGGCAATGGACAGAATGTTTACCCTAAGCTACCAGCTGTGATTCAAGGTGAGAATTGGAGCTGGCCAGCACTGGATCTAATAAATTGGAAGCCATGCAGAATGCATTATGTGGTTTAATTCATCCTTAACCTTCGATGATGGAATCTTTGTTTCGATGGACAATTTTCTGCAAGAGGTGCTTGGCAGTTTGTTTCAATCCTGATTATTTCTTTTATATTGCGTGTGCGGTGTCAAGAAATGCCCTAGATTGATGCTCGGTTTTCGTTTTACTTGGATCTATAATTTTAAACAATAAAGCAATATGTATTAAATCTAAAATAGAAAAAAATTGCCCCCCTTCTTTTTTTTTTATTGTTCAAGAGGTGCGGAAAAGTACACCTTGGTCCTTGAATTGTTTACCTTTTTCCAGTTTTGTCCTTATATTTGAGGGTTTAACTTTTCAATTTTAAACTCCATTTGATTTTTTAATGAAGGAACGAAATCTTTCATGTATCGAAAGAAGAAAAAAAACAAAGAAACTTTACTTTTTATATAGAGATGACAATCTCTCTGAATCCAAAAAGAAAAGGTCCCCCACTTTAACCAGCTTGTTCTAGACATAATACCGATAAAATTTGAGGGAAAATCAAAGTATATATATATAAAAAAAACATTAAAATATAAGACGAGAAAAAGTATAAACTTTTTCTTCAACTCATTATTTTTATAGTGAATTTTAGAATCTATTTGATAGAAAAATTAATTTTATCAATTATCAAAATTAATTCTCTTATTATCAACATTTGATTACCCACCGTAAAACAAGAATTAAATTTGAATATGTTAGCTATAAATCAGTATTTTTTTAGTAGAAAAAACTTTTAAGATTTGCAACAAAAGCTTCTGAAAGAGAATGTTAACATTCACGGGTTGGACTGAACAGAATATGGGCTGGGAGAAATAGTTATTCATGGACCAGGTCCATGTTTGAATTTTAGTTGATAAAAAATAATTTTTTGTGGTCCAAAATATTTTTTTACAATAAACCAAAATCAAGGCTCGATTCAAAGGTGCGCGTGCGTGTGGGTTTAATCTCGAAGCCCACTTTGCCAAGGACCTATCCCTCTAAAAGCTTGGGTGCCCTTTGAATCCAATTTTAACTTTTCAACTGTCTATTTTATAAACACTAAGAAAGTTTTTTTTTTTATATGCGAGATAAAGTCTTTTTAAAGGGTTTTAGATTTCAGATGACCTAAGCTGCTATGCCACACACCATAAGACTCAAACAAATAAAAAGAAGAGACAATCTTGTTATTGTTCTCATCATTAGTTACAATGGCCATGACATTCATTTTTGAGTTTCTCATGTATAGGTTTTCTTCATCCATTTCTTTGTAAGTGGAAAACATCCTCTTTGCAGCACATATATGTCTTGTAACACCAGTTTCAACCCACCACTGCTCAATATTTTTAACTAGATTGACTTTGAAAACAACACAAGATATGTTCATTTTTAAAACTTCACTAGCAAGGTGATCAACCTCAGTGATATTAGCTTGACCAACAAATACTCAATCTTGTTGCGGATAAAGCATTTGTCATTAAACTTCTTGGCAGTTCCTTTCCTTTTTCACAACAAGCTTCTTTTATATATATATATATATATATATATAACTTTACTGTTTGTTTCACAACATTTTCTTTTAGGGCTTCAAAAGAGTTAGCTCTTCTTTCAAATAACTTATTGTTATCTTTTATCCTCAACCTCAAAATAAGATATTCAATTATTATTTTATTGCATTTATGCTTATAATAGTTCTTGAAGTCTTTCTAAAATTATGGTAATTTTTCAATGATTACAGCCACTTCAAAGGAGTCTATTATAGACATACCTTCAGTATGTATATCATGCAATACTAGCTAAAACTCTTGAACTTGGTTTATTACGGTCCTTAAATCAACCATCTTGAAATCTATAAATTTATCGATTATGAATTTCTTTATACTAACATCTTCAGCTTTGTAGTTTTTTTTATCTTTTTTTCTAAACCTTCCTATAGAGTTTTTGAACTCTTGGTTGAACTATATACACAATACAATGTATTTTTCAACCAATTCAAGAAGTAGTTCTTTCACATAAAATTATTATGATTCCATACATCCACAATTACCCACAATAGCATGGTCAAATTTATTTTTTTGATGATTTTGGTGCTTTCTCATTCAAGAACTTTGCAAAGTTCAAGATGTTCAAATAGAACAATATCTTTTGTTGCCATATCTTAAAGTTTAATTTATTGAACTTTTCAGGTTTTTCACCATACACCATAAAAGGTGATGATGGAATCCTCACTATTAAAGTAATACTTATCGAAGCAACATTGATTAGCACAACCAAATCTTGAATAGAAGGAGTAGATGACATGATATAATATGTTTAAAAAAATAGCTAATAATATTTATAAATAAATACTTCGTCTAAAAAATAAGCAAGTAATAAAATAAAAACTTGTAAAAAGCAACTTAATAAATAAAAATATTTAAGCTATGCAAGATAAAATCAATAGTCATTCCCTTTCTTTGTTTACTTTGTCGAGCTCTATTTTTTTTTCATTGTGATTTGTTCAATTATCACCATTTAACTTATGAACTATACCGTATACAAAACTAGTATATTGTGAATAATACTTTCACTAATTAAGTTCTCAGGAAAGATCGGATGGGTTGCAAACAATCCCGTTTAAAATCTAATCTTTTTAGACAGAATTTTATAAACTGTATCTATTCATCGCATTAACTTTCTGTGCATATGAATAATAACGTGTATGTGAATAGTAACATATACATGAATAATGCTATATATGTAAACAAAATCGACCAGATAACTTTGATGTAAATCTTTAAGAGCATAAGCACAATAAGCTAAAAGCATGATTGTACTAGTAAGATAGCATAAATTGTCATAAACAAATCAATAATTCACCTATTGAAAAATATAAATCAATAAGATATATATGACATGCATCAAATCATCCAAATTGTATGGAAAAGGTCTTGGAAGATAAATTATAACTTTACGGGCCTATTTGGAATTGTGGTAGCGGTTACTGTTTAAAGTGTTTTTCGCTTAGAAATGCATCAAAATGATATTTTTTTTATTTTTTAAAAATTATTTTCGAGATCAGCACATCAAACGATCTAAAAATATAAAAAAATTAATTTTTAACAAAAAACATTTAAAATTTTTTGAGAGAATGCGGTTTCAACCATGTTCCCAAACACGGCCTAAAACAAAGAAAAAATCATAACAAACCAAAAGATTATAGATTAAAGCATAAAAAATTAACATTAAATCCAAATGATAACTTAAATTTTTAAGATACTAAAAACCTCTTTCATAATTAATTATTATTGTTACTATTGTTATTATTATTATTATTAATCATTTTTTCTCGAGACCTTATTGCTCCTCACTTGTACAACTAAGATATCTAAAATACATCTCTTAAGATCATAACAACATCATCTTAGTCTAAATATACTTCTAAACAAAGACTTTAAACTAAAAATTATGTAATTCAACAATATTTCTCGACAAAACATTACGAAAGCAATTCTATTTCCATGTGAGAACTTCTATGCATAACATGAACATATGAATCATCATAGTCATTAAGAAATACTAAAAGTAACCACGTGAAGCTAGTTAACAAGTGCCATAATCTTGTATTAATAGATCAAAAGAATCCCTTCATGTTCTTTTAGAAGAAACCAACATTTATATCTTTTGCTTGCTTTACAAACCCAAAATGGAAAAAGAAAAGAGGGGAAAATATTTTAGGTCAGCATCATTTTCATCAAGAATCAAAATCAATCCCCACTTTCGGGTGCCATTTGATTCTTTCTATCCACATGAACTGTTTCCCAGCTAAATTGTTAGTTAAATACTGTGATGATGAGAGGTTGAGTGAGATAAGTGCAAGATGCGTACCAAGTGATTACTTCGATGGTCCTTTGCAATCTTTTCTATGTTAGTTGAGCTTCCTATTCATGTTTGCCATGGGCCGACCTAAGTTAGGTCAATTTGATGATTGATTTAATTGTATATTATAATGTTTTTACAGGAAAACTCTCCATCTTTATAAAGTATTCTTGTTCATCATGATGAATAGATATAGGTGAGGACGGAGTCAGGATATCAGGTTTAGAGAATTAAATTAAAAAAAAAAACACAACCTTATAACAACCTTATAGGAGAACTAAAAGTTTAAATTTATAATTCTTTAGAAGTATTTGGAAGTGTGGTAATGGTTGCGGTTCAAAGTGTTTTTTATTTGAAAATGTATTAAAATAATATTTTTTAAAAATAATTTTTGATGTCATCATATCAAAATAATTTAAAAACATTAAAAAAATTAAATTTTTAATTAAATTTTTAAAAAATATAATTTTAAATGTGTTCTCAAACACTCAGGAAAATAATCGCCTCTGCCCCTGAATAGATAAGTTTTTTTTAAAAAAAAACCATATGACTGATGGTTAGGTGACCTAATAACACCTTGATGTGTTTCTTGACATAAACCGAAAGTCTTGCCTTTTGATTATAAAATTGTATTTGGTTTTCAATTGATCATCACTATAAATTTGAGGACTACTAAACTATGATAATATATTTTTAAAAATTGAAATTCTCTGAAAGAAAGAGTTGAATCTGTAATTTCTTTCTTTTTTTTTCTTTTTTTTTAACCTGTACTACTATTTCATATGTCTATTAATTAATACCTTTTGATTATTTACCATCTAGAATTATTTGTTTTTAATTTCAAGCAAAAATGCTGAACAAGTACTTAATTCATTGAAACATTAATCAGCTTATAGTGTGATGAATTTGCATCTTGATATATTAAATTAACTTAAATATTGTTTTACTAAATATTTTTTATCTAGAAATGTATTAAAATAATATTTTTTTAAAAAAATTATTTTTAACATCAACATATTAAAACGATCCAAAAATAACTAAAACAATTAATTTAAAGCTAAAAAAATTCAAAAACATGATTAAACAGCAATTTTTTTTTTAGATTCGAGGAAACTCCACCTCCCGGAAAGTGTATTTTGTGAGCTCAGATGAACGAGTAAAACTCCGGCTGTCCCAAACTCTTACAAGAGGTGCATGTCTGACTCGAACTTGAGACCTGCTGTGCAGATCTCAAACCCTTTATCATCACATCATGTCTCTTGGAGACAATTAAACTGCAATGTTAAAGAGTAGTGAATATCTAAAAAAAAAATATGTAAGTTTCTACTTCTACCTAATGAAAAAGGACAGCAATTGAACCGTTCTAACTTGTCTATCATATTTGGTGAGACTAAAGTCAAAAGTCGTAAATATGAATTGGACTACCCAAATGAATTGGAGAAATATTCAAGCTAATGAGATTATTCTAATTGTCCCTTGAGACAATCCTTCTTTTACGAGATGTCTTTTAACTAATTTTCATGCATAAATATTAAAAAAAATCCTTTTTTTCCAATTGAATCTCCAAAGTTAAACATACCATCTATTTCCAACTTAATGTATTTATTTGTGAAGAATTAATATAGTGTTTGTTATTAGAAAAATTTATTAATTTCTTAAAGGATTTACTTGGTGATTAAAAAGATTATAATTTTTTTTTAATGTACCAAAAAGATAGTAGAAGATATGCAATTACACATCTGCTCAAGAAACTGTTATATGATAAAACAGTTGATGCTTACTTGATTTCTGGTGATTTGAACTTGATTTGTTGTTGACTATGACTTGATTGCGGATATTAATTTTTTCAAAAAGACATACTTTAGGATTCTTTAAATAAAAATATAATGTTAATTTTCGTACAATTAAGAATATTTTTATTGTCAAATAAAAAAAATATTGAAATTCTATATTTTATTTTTTTCTGAGAAATTTCATATGCGTTTCAAAATTGATAAATAAAATAGTATACTTAACATGGAGATAGCTTGATTACTCGAAAATTGGCATTTTTTAAACAAATTAACATGATTGATTAATATAGATGAAGTGAGAGCATAAACAAAAACTTTGATAAAAGTGGAGCCGTACAAGTATTTGGCTCATCAAAATACATATTTAGGGGGGGTGGGGGGGGAACAAATAAGCGCTAGAAGGAGGGCTTGAACCTCCGACCTTGTGGTTAACAGCCACACGCTCTAGCCAACTGAGCTATTCCAGCTTTGATAGCACTAGCTTAATTAAATAATATAAACTATATGTTTTCCTTCTTAAAGTGTAGTTTAGTTTTCTTTTGAAAATGATTTTCATTTCAAAATATATTAAAATAAACTTATTTTTTACATCAGCACATCAAAATAATTTTAAAAAATAAAAAATTTTATTAATTTAAAACAAAATAAAAAATAAATTTTTTTAAAATTTTTTCAAAAACATTTTTGAAATACCATGCCGAACAAGAAATTAGAATTGATAAAGGGGTATTTCTTTTGTATGTTTGAAAATATAGTAAAAGTTATTTTTTAAAATATATTTTGTTTAGAAATATATTAAAATAATATATTATTTAAAAACTTTGAAAAACATTATTTTAAAACTAAAAATAATTCAAAGATTTTCAAAATCATGGATAAACCATAATGTCAAATAATAGTTAGAATATATGTATAAAAAATGATTTGGTTTTTTTTAACTAACATCCATAATAAGAATATTTGTAGAATTGTCAACATAAGATGCCACTGTGGGAGAATATTTGTAGGTTTGGGATGTTAGAATTCCTCACAAAATCAGACATTAATTTGCTTTTACTTTTATCATAATGGACGGTGGTGATTGCTTTTAGAAATAGCACGCCACGCCACGTGGCTAGATATTTCAGCTTCACGCTAATGACTGCCGTCTCCTTAATTAACAAACTCTCAAGTCTATAACCGCCTTAATACCCTATAACGTCAACGCCACGTCAAGCGTCTCGTCATTCTAGTTCAGATTACAGAAATAACGTGATTGCCACCATGCTTCAGCGGCCCAATAAATTGACGCCACCTCCAATTCTGATTGACTTTTGTGGCTGCTTTTGAACGTTGATGCGAATCTGAATTCTATAGTAGTTTTTTCCATGACCTTATTTCGAGTTCTTGAATAATTATTCTTCTTTAATAATTATTCCTCGTGAAATCTACCAAATGACTAATAATTTAGTCATATTATGTGGATTAGTCATCCATTTTGAATTCAATTTTTAGAAAATATTTCATTTTTGATCGAAGTTTTCTTATTTGTTTTTGCATTTCAAAAACATTTTTGAAAAAAATTAAATTTATTTATTTATTTATTTATTTATTTTAATTTAATATTTTTTGATGTTTTCAAATTATTTTGATGTTTTAATATCAAAAATAATTTTTAAAAAATAAAAATATATTATTTTGATGCATTTCTAAGTGAAAAGTATTTTGAAAAACAACCGCACTTTAAAAATATTAATTAAATTTTATTTAAAATATTTTTTCAAATAATTAAGATATTTTAGATCAGCTTTTGAATGTTGATGTGAATTTGATTTTTTTTTATTACCTTGGAAGAAATTTCACTTTTAATCTAAGATTGTAAATTTTAATTTTGAATTTCATTTAAAATATTATTTTCAAATAATTAATATGTTTCTAGATAGGATTGGACAAAGAGAATATTACGAAACCATAGGATTGGACAAGGAATTGCTTGCTTTGGAAGAGAGGGGAACTTAGAAAAGTTATTGAGTGATTTTTTTCTACCAATAAATACTATTAAACATGGTTATAATAAACAAATCATTCTTGACAAGGGTACATATGTAATTCCATCTATTGTTCCAGAAGCTGGATTACCATTACTGTTTGGTTGACAACGACGTGTCGGGTATGCCATAGTTATCTGAAAACAGAGAAGAAGTGGACATAGTCAAAGGGCAGAATTTTCTTATCAATTTTGATGCTAACGTATTCCCATGCATTAATGTTCATTCCTTAATATTTAATTAGTCACCAAGGTTTAAAGAATATTTGAATTGTGGTTATTTTTTAAAATATTTTTTTATTTAAAAATACATTGAAAAATATATTTTTTTATTTTTTAAAATTTATTTTTAACATCTAACACATTAAAATAATTTTAAATATATAATAGCAAATTAATTCAAACAAAATAAATCTAACTCACAGGCATCTTTCAAGGAAGATTTCTATTTTATGCATAAAATTAACTTTAATTGGCCCTTGGAATGAGTGAGACGACTATGGTTATTTTGTAATTTAAAATTAACATCTAAAAGGTAAATCAAACGGTTCATAACCTCACATCGATTTATATATATATATATATATATATATATATATATATATTGAGCCTTATATAGCAATTATTTAATTACAAACCAAAAAAACAGAAGCAATAGCAGGGAGGGAGGGATATCACACTCCACAGCCTCCACTTGCTAAAAAATATGCCCAATGAATAAATAATACCAAGAAAATTATAAAAGTTTTAATTTTTTTTCTCAACTGGGTCCAAATAAATCGTCTAAAAATAATTAAAAAAAAATAAAGATTGATCTTTCCCACCAAACTTCTCCATGCCATAGCCCTCCCTTCTTCACTTACGTCTAAAATCCATTTCCTTTTCCGCTCTCCCTTTACTTTCGACACATATATATAGACATAACACTGGTTACCTTCCCTTCCATTCAAAAACAGAGAACGATATAGAGAGAGGTTAGACGATTTTGTTTTCGATTTTTACAGGGCAAAAGATGGAGCATAGTAGAGGAGACAGCGACAACAAGGAAGATGGGATTGAGGAGGAGCAGATGGGATTTCCAGTTCATAATCAAGTTAAGAAGATAAAGCAAGAATCTTGCTGCAAAATCTTGGATTGGCCACCAGGGGGGCTGCCTGAGATGAAACCTGTTCTTAAGGAGATCGCCACCAGATCATCACATCAACTCTCTCGTTCGCCTCTGGGATTAGCTGGCAGACCCATCTCTGTTGGTGATTCATAGAAAGGAATTCTTGAAGTAATATTGATGATCATGGTGGTTTAGGCCTTCTTTTAGTAGTGACTAGTAGGAATTCAGCAGGGTTTTGCTTTAGTTTTTCACTTCTACCATGGTATCTCCCCTGTTTTTCTTTCTCTTTTTCTGTAAATATTTCATGGTAGTTTTTTTATAATTAATTCTCAGTTTTGATGAATTCAGAGACATTTCTTGGTTTCTTGCTTCATTTCGTTCATCATAAAGCTAATCAGAACATATTTAAAATTATATATCTTTTTGATAAATAAGGAAGGACTGAAGAAATTAAGATTTATATCTTCATTCGAACATATTCATGGAAGGAATGGAGATTTTATTTTATTTTATTTTATTTTTATAAACAAGGAGCTTATTACGCTTATCTCCGATTACAATCAGTGTCTTAATTTGGATGTTTAACGTAAAATTATAATTAAAATAGTATTATTTTTCGTTTATATTTTTCAAACCGATTACCTTAACAAGCCCATCATCTTCGTGGGTGTGAATAGTCCTATTGTAATTACGCATCAAAATGCATGATTTCAAAAAAATAAGACCTAGTTTTATAATAGAAAATTAATCCAGGAATTTAACAATCGCGCTTGAATGAATTTAGTGTTAATATCCCATTTTATTAAAAAAATATTTTAAAAAAAAATAATATAAAATTATTTTAAAATCCCATTTAAAAATTTAAGTCATTATTTTATATTACCCTCAAACATATTTACTTAAAGAAATTACAATAATAAAATTCGAACTCATCATTGTTTAGTCATTAAAGTTATAATATGATATAAAACAATCTTACCCTAGAAATCTAAGTCATTAAGTAAGATCCAGCAATACTTTTATGGTAATCTCTGACAATTTTTGCAATTTTATCCAATGAAATTTGTATGAGAGTTGTTGAAGAAAAGAAAACCCTAAGTCTTTTGAAACCCAAAAAAAAAATCAGAACTTTCAGCAGATGCTCAAGTCTGTGATTTTGACGGGGTTATTATTCTATAGCATATTGAGAATATACTCTTCTTTTTTTTTAATTTCACGTTAATCACGACTGATTCTCAAAATATCTCAATGCATAATAGTCCACAAAACATTTGCTTAACCATAACCAGTTAGATTAAAAATTCAGTTTTATGTCTTCATTAATTTTAGGATCCATAAAATTAATTAAAATATACATAAATTAATTTGGATATTTTATTAATTTTTTTTAAAAAAACTTAATCTTTAAAGCAAGAAATGCACTTAAAAAATAAAAGCCATGTCAAGTAGCAGGATGCCCTTTCTCTTATTAGCCGGCATTTAAATATTCATACAGGAGCATAAAATCTAAAGGTTTGTTTGAATTGTGATTAAGATTGTGTTTTTTCTCAGAAATATATTAGAATATTATTTTTTTATTTAAAAAATTTATTTTTAATATAAACACATCAAAATAATATAAAAAACAAAAAAAAAATCAGCAAGCAGAGTTTTGACCACACGGAAAAACACCTTGAAGCAATGAACTTTTGCTTTCAAAACTTGATATAATCACGATTTGTCTATAATAAAATCAGAGGTACAAATTAAATTAATTATGATTTATCATGTTATTTGTAATAGAAGATTTCAATCCAAAAATTTCATTTCAATAACCTAAATCTCCCAAGTTAGACTATGCTTTAGGCTCTTACTGGATTGGGCCAGCAATTTCCAGGTCCTAAGTTTGGTGCTGTAATGGTTTTTTCTGTGACACGCAAACTATCTAAATCTTCCAAGTCATACTAGAATGTGTCGGTTTCTTATTAATTTCAATTTTATAAATAAAAGAAGAAAAATTGATTAAAACGCTATTAAAAAATAAAATATTTATTTAGGCCTCCTGTTTTTTTTTTTTTTTAGTTTATCCTCAATGAGACCCGATAAGATAACTACTTATAAATCTCAATTATATAGAAAAACAACTACTGATCTTTTTTTTATTTAAGAAAATAACATGATTGCTGCCTACTTTTTCAATTAAGTACATATTTAATTATATAATAAACCTTTATATATATATATATATATATATATAGGAGAGACCCTAGATAAATAAAGCCAAAAGAAAAACCGAAGAGTAAAATTGCTCCCACAATTTAATTTTTTTTTATTTTACTTTGTATAATCTTTTTGGCATGTTCTTATTGATTTTGTGTGGATTTGAATGATTTATACGTGTGGGAAATTAACATTTGAATCTCACGTTGCGTTGAAGTATAGATTTTTTTATTTTGAATGTCGAGATCTTTAATATTTTTTCAATTAAAAAAGGATGGTGGGATATATTTTATTTGTATATACGGGGGTAAGTTTTTTTTTTTTTTGTGTTTATAGTTTTTATCAAAGGGTTGGCTATTGAAAGTGTGATCACTTAAACATGTTACACTTTGATATTTTGTTTTATAAAAAAGAGATTTAAGGGTAGAATAATCACTAATATATATATATATATATATATATATATATATATATATATATATATATATTGTGTGTAAAAAAGTTTGTATTAATGATTTTTATCATTGATTGTCATTGGAAGTATGATGATTCCATGAGCTTTGTGAATTGAATGTTATACTTTGCTATTTTTTTATATAATTTTTTTTATTTAGGTTCAACTTAAGAATAATATGACCACTCAACGGTTCTATTTTTTAAAAGTTAGGAAAATCTTATGTTTTAAAAAATTATACAAATATGAATTTGATTTGTGAGTTGAAAGATTTTTTTATTATTTTTTTTTATACAATAAATCTTTATTCTACTGGCGGAGCCGCTATTATTTTGACAATATTTTATAAAAACATAATGAATTTTATTTTTATGTGTTAACATTTTCCTTTTTACTAAAGTCATTATGTTTATTTTTTACTCTTTTCTTATGTGAACTAGAATGTTATCTATCATAACTAGAAAATTTAGGATGAGTCAACTTGACCACAAAAATCTTATTAAATGTGAAATTTTATTAAATGTGAGATGTGGCCTTCAAATCCATTCTAAACATAACTCAAGAAAGGAGTTCAAAAGCCCAATTTATCATTTATCTTCCTTTTAGATCCAACTCTCGTGTTTTAAAAATGAAGATTGAACCTTATAGTAAATCCTAGTTCTCAAATTATTTTTATAGGATTAATAATCTTTACTAAATATGTATATACTAGTTTAGGTCAATTTGAGTAAAAACACATTAGGTAATTTTATCATTAAATATAAACATAATGCAGCTTAGCATAGTTAATATACTATAGGATGATGTGTCTTCCCTTTAATATAATCAACCTTTTATCTAAAAAATTTCAAAGACTAATTAGGGTTTCTAATTAATCTTTTATCTAAACAATTTTAAAAACTAATTAGAATTTCTAGTTACTATAAATTAGATAATAACTCCTTATTCAATTTTACATCCATCTTTAAAACTTCATTATTATATCGAGTGTGATAAATATATAGATCTTCAATACTAATATATAAGTTTTACAACACCTCTAATTATAGGAGGGGTAAAAACAAAAACATGATTGAATAAATTTTAAAATTATATATATATAAAAAAGACGATCCCGTGTTTTCATTAATTTTCTATTTATTATCCATATAAAATCCTAAATAACATAATATGATCTTCTTAAATCACTTTTAATCTATATAGTATATGTTAGCACTTTAATTCTTTTTATAGAAACTAAAAAAGTGCTTTTAAAAAACCCAAAAATAATGATATTAAAATTAAAAAAAATAAACTACATCAAAGTTTATCAAAATATTAAATTGGATCTCTATTTTATATAAGTTTTATTGTTATTTTCATGTATTACTTTTTATTCATTTGTAGAAAATTATCCATAAGATTTGTATTATTCATTTTGAAAAATTCTGCTAATTTATAAAAACAATTATTAGAAAACGGGTTCATGAGATTTTATTTAGGGTCCTCCTAACTTTTCGTACAAAAGTATAAATAAAATATTATAATAAACAATGAAACACTTTTTATCTTTTTTATATTTTCTATTTTTGTAAGAAAGACATGGAATGTTTTTATACAATATATGATATAAGAAATACATTTCAATTTCTACCTATATAGGTAAATGAATTGGTGAAAATATTTTTAATGATTATTATTTTCAAAATATTTAATTAATTACAAACAGTGTGCATGAAATAGACACATATATCTCCACTTATTACTAACTATTTTATTTTTATAGTTTTTATTTCAATGCAATCAAAATTTTTTAATTTATTTTAACAATCAATAAACTAATTTAACTTAGTAAGAAAATTAACATTGAAAATAAAAAAATATAACATATTTATTAAATAAATCTTAGACAACTAACTACTACTAATGCACTAAAGGAAAACATTATGATTTATATTACATTCCAAAAGTTATGGGTCTAGTTAATTACCACCCATTAAATTTAATTACATAGCATATAAAAGTGACAACATGTATATACCGTCTATATCAAAATGGAAAATAAAAGAAATCCTAATATTATTAACGGGTATGAAATGGACCTATAATACAACAAAATATTAATAAAAATAAACTAAAATATCACAACTATGTTCATACGAAGAGAATTCAATAATTTCTATTTCAATCTTCTTCTTCTTTTTTTATTTTTTAAAACTTGTTTTTTTGTATTAATATTTACCATGTATCCAATCTCTTTTATTCACACTAATATCGACATCAGTTACAATAATATCATTAACCTCTTTTATTATAGGGTAGCTAATTAATATTTATATCGTCCAACTGATATTATCAGTACTCACTATATGATGACTAATCAAGATTCTTATCGATATTTATCACTCTAGTATCATTAGTCTTTATATTTTTGGACAACTAATCAATACCAATATTGATCCAATCGATATCATTAACCTTTACAACATGAAAAACTAATCAAGACTCTCTCGAAACCAATCAAACCTGGTATCATTAATCTTTATTGCTTGGATGATTAATCAAGTACTTTACATTTACACTTCTTTCTCATTTAATGTTGATATTAGACCAACTAATATCATTAGTCTCCAAAACATGGATGACTAATCAATACTATAATTATTCATTTATTAATTTCAATTTTTACATAATAGGCCATGAACAAAAGAAAAATATTAAATGTAACTTAAATATAATATTTTTAAAATCTATTTAATATAGGTGTTGTGCACCTACTTGTCGTGCGTAACGATTCTACACCTCCTCTATTTTAAGGCCTAGCTGTTATGGTATCCCCTGTCATTATAAGGCTAATTTCATTACTATCATTTCCGTTAACTTAGGAATTGTACCTAGGTTTCAAGGTAACAATACTTATTATCTCAACATCATACATTTCACATACATGAAATAAATATTTTTTTTCCAATTTATTCTACCACTTCTAACCACTTCACGCATCACATTTATAATAAATGAAAACTTTTAGTCATCACAAAAAAATTCACCATAAAAGTTCTATCCCATTTAACTTCATCATGCTATCTATAACTGGTCATTTTTCATTTACATTATGGATTACTATAACCTTATAACCTATTACTTTTTTTCTTTTTTGTTCATCAAGCCAAACACCCCCCCCACCCCACTCCCTAATCCAAGGAAACATGAGATCTTATATGATTTTTCTTTAAATTCCCATTCAATTTATTTTTGAACATGGAAATAAACATTTATTCCAAATCTCTTAAAAGAAATATCTCCGTCTCTCTCTCCCATCACCTTCTTTAACAAAAACTTACTCCAAATAAAAACACGAGTTTTTCTTCTATATCTATGAAAATTTAGTTCATAACCATTCTTTAATTACCTCTTATAACACCATTAAATACAAATTTTATAACAAACAAATCAATCAAGTTCATTCTCCCTACCATTACCAAGCCGAAATTCTCATACTAAGGGAAGACATGTTATGTTTCCTTGTTATTTTTCCAGAATTCACACATGACCTATTAGTTTTTTTTCATGTCTATGAACATGATTCCAAACCAAACTTATCACTACAACAACCTATCTTATTTTTCTCAACATTCCATAATATACATTTATATTACCAGCCTCAAAATCATGTCGACTATCTATATCTTCTAAGTTATACTAACACGTGTTGATTTTTTATTGATTTTAATTTTATAAATAAAAAAAAGTTTGATTAAAACACTATTAAAAAAATTAAAAAATTAATTCTTTTTGTCTTTCATCTTTTTAAAATAAAGTAATAAATTCCAACATAAATTAAAAAGTTCAAAAAATAATTTCTAGCTATAAATAAATAAAGATTTATAATAAACCCTTTTTTTTTTATAGGCTGCAGTTATGCCTTTTTATGGCCTGGGCTTTTAGTTCTTCACTTATTTTAGTGGGTATCCTTGACCCGTAACATGCCCATCTACACGAGGACACAACATAAACTCCATAGCTACTCAGAATTATTATATTTTTAACTAATTATTATATTTTTTTACCTCACATTTAAAAAGAAGAAAAAGTAAAATAAATAAATTGGGGAGCAAAACGACAATCCAATGAAGAAATAGGGATCAACATAAAAAAAATACAGGAGTTTAAGTTGATTTCCAAAACAAATTGTGAATTTAAAAATAAAAGAGGAGAGCTGGAAGCTAGAGGAAAATACAACAAAAGATAAAGATAAGAAGAAAGAGTTTTGAGATAAAAAAGGTAAGCAAAGCAAAGCCAGTTGTGAATATACTAACGGTCTGTTTGGAAGTATTATAATTGCAGTTATTTTTTAAAGTGTTTTTTATATTAAAATAAATCAAAATAATATTTTTTTTTATTTTTAAAAAATTATTTTTGAAATCAATGCATCAAAATGATCCAAAACATATAAAAAAATTAATTTTTAACAAAAATAAAATTTTAATTTTTTAAAAATACGAGTTCACTGTATTTCTGAACAAGCTTTAAATATACAGAAAAAAAGAAAGTTATTTTTTTCACGTGAGGATTATTAAAAATAAGACACGGTCCAAAAAAATAATATAGGAGAGACCCTAGATAAATAGAGCCAGAAGAAAATCCAAGAGTAAAATTCCTCCCACAATTTTGTTTTTTTTTTGTTTTAATTTATTTTTCCTTGTTCCAGGTCATTTCCAACAGCTCTGCGAGGTCAATTTCGGATCTAAATTTTTTTATTGTACTTTGTATAATCTTTTGGGCATTTTCTTGTTGATTTTGTGCAGATTTGATTGATTTATATGTGTGGGAAATTATTTGAATCTCATGTTTCGTTTGAGTGTGGATTTTCTTATTTTGAATGCTAAGATTTTTAATTTTTTTTATTAAAAAAGGATGATGTGAAATATTTTGTGTGTGTGTGTGTGTATGTGGGTAATTATTTTTTTTTATGTTAATGATTTTTATCAAGGAGTTGACTATTCAACTATGATCATTTAAACTTGTTACACTTTGATTTATTTATTTTTTATAAAAAAAGAGATTATTTTGTGATTTAAGTTCATGTGATATGATCATTCAACTCAACAGGTTCAGCTTTTTACAAGTTAAAAAAATTAATTTTTTTCAAATTATATGTATATATTATTTCTTTTAAAATATAAAATCGATATGTAAGTTGAAAGATTTCTTTTTGATTCACTTTACATGCAATAAATCATTATTTTATGGATATAGTTGCTATCGTATCAACAATATTTTTTTATATATAACAAGATTAAATTTTATTTTTATTTGCGAACACTTTTTTTTTATTATTAATGTTACTGTGTTTATCTTTTTTCTTGAAATTTTTTTTTAAAAAAAATTTAGATTAGCTCAACATGATCTTAAAAAACTTTATTAAGTATAAGTAGTGGCTTTCAGGTACATTTTAAATAACCCAAGAAATGAGTTCAAAGCCTAATTTGTAATTTATTTTCTTCTCGGGCCCAACGCACATGTTTAAAAGTCAAGGATCTAGTCTTATAGTCACGTGTAGGTCTCAAATTACTTTTATAGGATCGATAATATTTGTCAAATATATATATATATATATATATATATATATATATATATATATATATATATCAATTTAAGCAAAATTAAGCATAATAGAATCAAAGTAGCAAATGGAGACACCCATTTTCTCTCATGGCTTCAACATAACGATGCACTACGTGATGTCTTATTTCTTTTAGTGGCAGCAGTGATTGTTTCGAGATCGTTTGTCATTGTGTTTGTAATTGTGTTTCATTAAATTTTAAATTATTTTTGCTAAAATTAAGTGCGGTTTGTACCTTTTGGATTGTTTTGATATGCTGATGTCAAAAATAATTTTTAAAAAATAAAAAAAATTATTAATATATATTTCAACACAAAAAATTATTTAAAAAGCAACCATCTCTACCACACTATCAAATACACTCGAGTCCATCTACCAAGTAAGATCAGCATTGATCGATGTTGATACTTTAACATGCATTGTCAGAAACAGAGCCAGCCTAAGCTAAGGATTGCTTCAGCAATGGTACAGACCTCCATTTAACCCAAAAAATAAAAAATAAAAAATAAAAAAATCTTAAAAGTAAATAAGATATATTTATAAATTATGCTTTATAAAATGAAGATTGCTTCCACTTCGTAAAAGATTTCAAATATGAAATGAAGATTATCCAAGACTTTACTTGTTAGACATATATAAAAACTAAAAATGTGTATATATATATTTTTTTAAAAAAATATTTATAATTTATCCAAGATCCTATCTATTTTTAGCGTGCTATGATTCACACTCCCTTGAGACCTGTTTATTTCTGCGTTTCAAAAGCGCTTTTAATAAAATTTGAAATTTTTTTATTTTTTTATTAACTTCAAATTAATATGTTTTTAGTGTTTTCAAATTATTTTGATGTGCTGATATCAAAAATGATTTTTAAAAATTAAAAAAACATCATTTGCATGTATTTTGGCATGAAAAACTATTTGAAAAGTAACCGCAACCACACTGCCAAACACACTTAAACCCAACAAAAGATAGATGGCATGTGAGTGTGATGCAATTATAACAATGATTGGGTCCTCTTTTTTTTTTGCGTTTCAAAAGTGTTTTTGAAAAAAATTAAAATTTTTTTATTTTTTTCTTTGCTTCAAATAAAGAATTTTTAACATTTTTATATCATTTTGATGTTCTAATATCAAAATTAATTTTTTAAAAATAAAAAATATATTATTTTAATATATTTCTGAATAAAAATCACTTTAAAAAATAACCACAACCACACTTTAATAGATACCCTTTCTTCACCTACCACCACGAAGTTAGATAGCAAAAGGTAGGTCATCTTGTGACAATCTCAGCTACTATTTTTCCAAAGTTGATGATCCATCAATGATTAAAAATTCCTAATTAAT
>Ga0325414_1002551_pt1 | contig 18537 bp, 9 predicted proteins | sample PopdelMetagenome_8_FD_206183 | JGI IMG/M metagenome (GOLD analysis project Ga0325414, IMG submission 206183) | Populus deltoides microbial communities from Bellville, Georgia, United States - Leaf-PdKOR-R3 | ecosystem: Host-associated > Plants > Phyllosphere > Phylloplane/Leaf | place: USA... | reverse complement strand
CATTTCTGCAACAAAGGAAGAAAGAACCCTGGCTACCATTTCACGAGAAAACGCCTGCTCGAAATTAACAAACTCGAACTCGAACTCAAAAGAGACATTCTTAAGTTTTCTCGTATCGACTGTCTTGGAAAGCTGTAATTTAATTACCTCGTCACAAAGTTAACTGTCATGACCTTATGATCTCCAATCAAATAAAAGGTAATGACCTTTTCAAAGATGCTTAAAAGTTTTCTTCTCTTACGGGCTCCACTGTGTACTGATTAATTTGATCATAGATCATCACTTCAATGCTTTGACTGAGGGACATTGCAAATACTATTCCATATCGTATGCTTGACGGTCCAGTCATCCACTTGTCTTTTCTACGTTCCAGTCTTCATGTGTACATTACTTCTTTTGCATCAAATTAATCACACTTGTGCCCCATAAAACACTCCATCCTCTATTTGACTAGCCCGTCACCCTTCAGTATAAATACACTCCACCCTTAGTTTCAACTGCCACAAAACATCTCTCTTTTCCTCTCGTGCTAGCTACTTTTTCCTGTCTCAAAATGTTTACCTCTTCAATCTCTTATTTAAATAGCATGCTGTATGACACTAAAAAAGGCACCAGGGGAAGCAACGGAACAAATTTGATATATAGAGATGAGTTGAGCAAGAAGATATCACCAAAGAAGTTAAAGAAAGGTGGCAATTGCTTGGCAATTAAAGAAGAAGACGCGAGGAAGAATTTTGAGAAAAGAGGGTATGCCAGCAGCGTGCAAGAAAAAGATGTGATCAGAGTGAAAGTTAGGATGACAAAAGAAGAAGCAGCTCGATTAATGGCCAAGTGCAAAGAAGGGGGGCTTCTTGAATTCAAAGATGTCGCACATGAACTTGTCCAACTTCCTGTTAATCGTATTAGCACTGTTGTGTCCTCTAATGGTGGATATGGTGGTGTGCTTCATAGCATCCCTGAAGAAGAGTAGTTTGAACTTTGAACTACATGTACCAGTTTCCTTAATGGAATGAAAAGCCACAAAAGGAAGAATCTAGTGATTGCTGCTATCATACATGTATATAAACTCCTTAACGGTGGATCCACAATAGGGTAGCACAGAAATTGTCGTCCACGATGGTGGATCATAGCTAGCATTAGTTAGTTTGCAGCATGAAGCTTTAAGAGCTAAGAATACTTTTGAATTTTGTAATTATTCCCGTGAAAAATTAAAAATCATTGATTTTACAAATGTATGCGGTGCATATAAAGCGAACAAATATGTTTTTTATTGTCTAAATGTATGATCATAGAGTTTCTTGGAACAAGGACTTTGAAGTTTGAAAGATGATATTTGACCAATTCATTCCGGGAGTTCTTTTTGTTGATGATTTTGTGGATGACAAAAACCACCTCACTATTAGTCCTTTATTCTAGGAAAGTATAATAAATCAAATAAAAGGTATATAGAAATGCCTACAGAACCCCGATGCGCTGTCCAAATTATTAATTCTAAAAAACTGCAGTGAATGGAAGACCGTGAATGAAAAAAAATTGATTTTTACTTTTTTTTATATTGTTTTTGATGTCTTGAAATAAAAAAATAAAAAAATAAAAAATATATTATTTTAATAAAAATACTTCCAAAACATCCTATTCATCACTTGTATCTAAAGCTGGAAAGAAACTGTATACTTGTGACACCAAGCAGCAAGAGATGGTCAGAATTAGGTGCTTATTTTTGTCGGAACCCTGATGACTAGAAGTATGTTTTGATTTAGTCTTCCACTTTCAGAAACCAGTTATTTGTGATGGCTCCATGATTGGTATGCAGAGGCCTATTTTTAATCGGAAAACTTCAAATTTCGATTCTTCTCCGGAGACCATAAGCCCAGACAACTTAACCAGGGAAGCATGTGTGTGTGTAAGAATACTTTTTGTTTGAAATGATCATTGGAGCCGAAAACAAAAGTAAGTAATTTTGCTAATTAATCTTTTAATTAGGTGTTAATATATTAATATTGTGAGCTAGTAATGCCAAAGACGCACGCCTCTTCTTGCGATACAGAGAAAAGGTTTGAAAGAAGAAGAGTGCAGATCACAGTATGTGTTCTTAAGAATTAGGGAGTGTTTTATACCATGATTGATCGGTCAAGCTCGTAAAACTTATTATCAAACACACCCATTTGGCATGTTCATCATTTTATTTTCTTAAGTCGGCTCAGATCAATTTTGCAAAAAATGATACAATGGAATCTAAAAAGTACAAGAATATCATTAACATCTAATAACTCTTGGTAATTAGCAAACGCGTAATGACATGTATATTTGGGAATTGGGTCATGATCCCAAAGAAAAACCTCACATGAGAGGACTGAAAAAGGAAAGAGAATGGTAATTTCCTCCTCAAAGGGCTCGTCTCTCTGTTTCAAGCCCTTCAGGAGTTTCCACGATACTCTCCAAAGAGGGTTTCCATGTTTTAACTTTCATTCTCCCTCTCTCTATCTCTCCCAAAACATCTTCTAGCTTCCTTCCTCCGTTGACCTTTAGCTGAAACGTTAACCACTCTAGCTCCTCCTTCGTAAGCAATATCTTAACCTTAAGGCTTGCACCTTTCTCGAAACCGCCACTTTCCTTCACAATCCTTGTTTCTTTCTTTTCTTGATGCAGCTCCTCCATGTTATCATCCTCTTCATGTTGCCTCATTTTGCTTGACCTTATGCAATTTCCCATAGTTTGAAGTGCAAGAAACAACACGATTTCAATGGATAAACAGTATTTAAAATGTTATTGGGAACTGAAAAAGAGATTGAGAAATAGGAGGGAAAAGTACATCGATCAATGGAAAAGTGGTTCCAAAAGGCTTCAGCTTTTGAAAATTAGGTGGAGGGGAGGACCTGATATTTATAGGAATTCGGTGCCCAGAATTTACGTAGAATTTCTTACGCGGGAATAATAATTTTTCTATATTTACTAAAATTTCCATGAAAATGACGCAACTGCTGGTGCGCCCCTGTATTAAATAAGTTAAGTGCATTTCTTTTTAATTTCTTTGTGACTAGTTTAGTGCCAGCACCACAAAACAAAACAAAAAAAGCTGCATGCCTAATATCTTATCAGCTCCTATATACATTGCTCGAAGAACAACTAAAAGTTTAAATGCACGAAATCAGGAAATGGAGATTTCGTTTCGTAGGCGATATTGTGCTTGATTGATTATGGCAATTTTCTTTCTCTAGCTCAATTTAGTGAAGTTCACGAGATTATTTAATCAATAATACATAACACCAACAAAACCTGCTGCAGAGTGATAGTTTAAGAAGGTGGTGTTTTACTTAAAAATATATTAAAATAATATTTTTTATTTTAAAAATTATTTTTGACATTAAAATATTAGAATAATCTAAAAACATAAAAAAAAAATCAAATTTTTAAAAAACACAGCTTCACTTCAAACATGTTTTCAAAAAGCACCAATAATTCAATCTAATTACAAGTTAATTTGGAAGCTCAAGTCTAGAGCGCACCCATATGCGATCAAGATATTCAAAAATTTGTAATGAGATCTACAAAGAACTAAAATAGTCGACGTACTTAATGTTGAAAAAAAATAAAAAAATACAAGAGGATAGCAATTAAGGATTTTGGTTTGAAATCTAATTTTGTTAGTGGTCTTAATTTATTTGATATTGGTAGTTGATTTGTGCTGTTTGAAGGAGTAGGCAACTATGGAGACCAGCAGACTTCACCGAAGCCTCCTGGAAAATGGAGGCTTAGGGTTGTGACAATCTTAAGAAAACCTAATTGATTCCCCGACAATGTCACGAGCACGGTGGAGCTCCTACCTGAATTTAATAAATGCTGTAGAAAATAATAAGCAGATTATATTTTTTTTTCGAATTGTGAATACACCGACAAGTTTAATGACTGTAATATTTATATGTCAGAAATTTCAATTTAGAAACTATATAATTTTCCACCGCCTCTAAAGAATTAATTCATGATTCCACTGGTAGGATTTAATTACTTCTTAATCGACAATGAAAGAATGATTCTTCAGGCACGGCTATATATATATATAGCCAAACACAATCAAACGCATTTTGATTCGAAAATGTTTATATTATAATCCGGATTCATGATATCTCTCCTTATAGAAAAACTAGACAAGAAGACGAAAAATGTGATAGAAAAATTGTTTAGAGACCTTGAATTATTGAAGATATAATATAGATGACAGTGACATTTACTATTAAATCTATATGAACATCATTGACACGCCATGTTTAATAGAGTAGCTAACAGGGTTTCTTACGAGAGAAAGAGGCATAATTTACATAGAAAATATAAAATCTTTTCCATTATCGAGATTAATTATATATACCAACTCTAGATTATTAAACTTGAGCGTATACGGTGCTCAACGTTGAACAACAACAGTAATACTGTCCGTGAACCTGAGAACGTGGCCCTTCATTTAGTGGACGAAAACACTTTCTGCGATGTTCATCACCACAATGCATGGAGGAGATTTTTCATAGTTTATTGTGCTTGTCATTTTGCTGGAGAGTTAGTGCAGGGTATGTGCCTAGACAAGTTCATCGCTTGAAGCTCTCTATAGTTCACGAACTTTTTTTTTTATTTTTAATCTTAACTGGATATTCTAAAATAAAGTAACTATTATCAGCACTCCAAATATTTGAAAAGTTGAAAATATAATTTTTCATCCTAAATAATAATATAGAAAACAGATCTATTGCCTCACGGTATCAGATTTCTTTTCTCGTACATCATGGAAAGATTCAAAATCTTGGACTTCTTCTTTTTTCCCTGATGTGACCTGGGTTTGAATTGCAAAACCAATTTTCTGCCATTACTTTAGATCTTGCCTTCATAGTGGTCAACATAACCTGTTCACACGGTGTAACATGACCAATTAAGTACTTGGAAGGCTTGATATGGTAATCAAAGTAGACTGCCTTGGCCAAGTTTCTGTACTTTTTTTCATCGTAATGACCTTAGGGACTCTATTTCTCAATTTTCTTTAATGGAGAATAAAACTCACTAGTTATTCCTGTTGAATTTCCGATTGTCAAGTGTGATTAGTGGGTCTTTCATGCTGTCTTCGGTCATCTGCTGAGGTCAAAAGCATTTTGTTTGAAGGTTGAAACATTTGATGTAAAACATCCCTTTTTTTTCAAAGTTTCTTGTTTGGCTCAAGCTTCCTTGAATCGAAAGTAAAGCTGAGCTGAAGTGTACAACGTTCCCTTTGTCGAAGAACATTGTTCGGGGAACAAATAAGCTTGTTGCTTAGAGCTAGATTATACTTGTCAAGTTAAATCTCAAGTACACCTTTTGCAAGTTGCCACTATGCTTGCACTCGAAAAAGAAAAACAGCATAATAATAAACTCCACTCGTGACTCTTGGATTCCTTCACCCCTTCACGGCACTGCTGAGAAAAATGCACCCTTTTTGTTATTACAAACCTTGTTTATTAGTCTCTTAACACGCAGTTGTAAATCCTGGTCCCAAAATGATTAAGACGGGATTTAAGGGAGCCAGAGCATTTTATTTGAAGCAATCGTGACGTTCAATGACGTTTCAGACTCCAGAAGAACAGAAATAAATGGAAAGTATAGTCAATGCTTCCAAGTCATCTGGCTTAGAAATTACCACAGCAGTAGCCTGTCCAAGGCATCATCTTTCCCAGAAAAAAGAAAAAACTACGCTGCTTTATCGATGTTTTAATATACGAGAAATTGTCTTTTTTTTATTGAAGATCAAGAGAACTTCGCTTTCAAGAAATCGGTGGAAGCAATAATGCTCACTCGATAGTCTCAGGTTTAGGTGAGGAAGCCAGTAGTTTAATGTTTTTTGCAAGACTGGTAACTGTGGAAGCATTTGAGTACTCAATCTTGAATCTTCGCAAGGGGGACGACAACTACCTGCTTTGGGCCAGCTTGTTTTGACAAAACACCACACTCCCCGTCAAGGGGAGAGTTTGTCAACGAGCAAATCGGATTCTTTCACGCCAACGATGCATGGGAAAAGACAGCCAAAATCCCTCAAGCTCAGCATATAGTTAAGTTCACTAGATGGATTCACTTGCACTCTCGGCCTGATTGATGAACCCCATGCGGTGCCCCCTCGATACTGATTGCTAACAACAGAAGAAGACCTCGGATCCGTGTGAACACTGTCCAAATCCCTTCTACTACATCAGAACATCAGCTGCATGATGTGTAGACATCACCTCTCAAGTCGAAGCGTGGCTGTATTGAGATTTCACAGTGCTCTGTTCCATCACAAATTCAAATGCCCATTACACAACCACGAATAGAGTGAAAGCCATTGCCAGCAACCAACAGAACACAACTGGGGCAAACAGGAACCGTTGTGAAAAAATCACTAGAGACTTGGAGTCTCTTTGATATTTATATTGCAATAATAATTATTTTTTAAAGTGTTTTTTATTTAAAAATACTTCAAAGTAATATTTTTTTATTTTTTAAAATTTATTTTTAACCAGATCAAAATAATATAGAAGAAAAAAAAATTAAAAATTTTAATTTTTTTGAAAACAGCATTTCTCCAAAAAAAATATTACAACCAAAACCACCAGACAAGAGAATTCACTAACCGTTAGGGATATTGCAATCCCACACTAAAAAAACCCAAGTTAAATCTAATGTTAGTGACCACATTAGCCTACACAACAGAAGGTTTATACCAGTAGAGCATGCTGACTTAAAAACATCAAGTTCTTCACAGGCTTTCCGTATCTTTTAGAATAGGTTCAGCTCCAAAACCAACTAAAGCAGGTTAAATTAACATACATAACCAAAATAGAGATCCAAGTACGATTCACTGCATTCGCCGGCGCTTCTTTGCAAGATTTTCAAAAATTTGGTGGACATCAGAGGATGTGATTGTCTTTGATTTATCGAATGACTCCTGCAGAAAAACATGGGTACATACATCAGTGCAGCATATTTGCTTTGCATAAATAAACTCAAACTAAAATAGAGAAAAAAGGTAACTTTTTACAGCTAAGTTTGCAAGATTGCATATCACAAGAGTAAGCTCTAAGGCGTGTTATCAAGGGCATACCAAAAAGGAACGAAATTCATCCTTGAAGTCTGCAATACCATTCAGAATCTCCACCTTCTCTATATGACCTAGCTTGTTGAAAAAGCTCAACTCAGCGCCCTCCTGTTGCTGCAACTTTTCTTCCCTCTTCTGCTTTGCCATTTTCTCATACTCAACAATTGTGTCCTCCCTGTCAAGAAGATACCTTATATGCTTCTGGTTGTACATATCCAAGCATTTTTCACATCTACACAGGATGTCCCTCCAGTTTTTGGAAAGAAACAATGGTTTTCCTTCTGAAACAGGTGAAGTGACTTCCACATCAACTCCAAGAACACAAGTAGTATGAAGATTGGTGTCTTTTGTGCATTGGTTTGAGTCGTTTGACCCACTATTCTTCCAAGAACTTTCTCCAACAGCAGAAGCTTTTCCAGCTGTTGCATTATCCTTTTCAGAAGAATTGTTAGCACATATATCATTCTCAAGCTTCCCAGAACCACAAGCTGTGGGAACATCTTCCAGCACATCCTTATCCTTGGCATTACTATAAGTAGCATCACCTTTCCCCCCTGCTGCCTGAATTGTCTTGGGATATAGTGTCAGAAAAGAACAAACTGTCGAGCATGTCTTGCATATAAAATCTTCATAGAGAGGCTCTCCTTCCTCATCTCTTGGAATCTGTAAAACAAGGAGATAATTTTGGTAGCTAATAATCATACTACCTAATCAGAACCATTATGGCTCAAAGAAAGCCAGAACTATAGAAGACTTACATGTCCAGGGGAGGGAAGTCCAAACTAAGAAGACATTTATTGAATTGTGTTTGCAAGAAGTGAGACCTGAAGCCTAAAGTATGCAAACCTCTTGGTTGTGGACTCTACACTACAACCATGCACTTGAAATCAGAGCATAGGAGGAGAAAATTCTTAAAACATGATCCATGGATGTCACTTATGATTAACATCATGCATTGGGATCTGAATTGACTTGATCATGTCTCCAAAATAATGCCAAGTATGATATCATCAAACATATTAACCATGATGACCATATATCACAATATCACATGAAAGTTAATATATCAACCAATTTTTCTACCAACAGTAGGCTGTAGCAAGGGTAGGGACTAAGGGGTGTTTGTGATCCCAACTAACAAAGGCAAGGTTTAGGAAAGAGCCAAACTGAAAGCATGGTTGATCGACAAAACAACCCTGCCATAGATAACTCATACAAAATTTACTGTCTACGGAAGTAAATGTCAACTTGTCAACCCTCTTTATTGTACATCTAAGGATTAAAAATTTCCCAACTCAAACAACACTTTTTTTAGGCTGAAGACACAAACAGGTAACTGTGGGAAAGAAAGAGGCAAAGATGATGAGAACGGAGATGGAACAACCAGGCTACCAACCTCATTGGAAGACTCTAGGCCAAGATGCTCGTCATGAAACCAGTCTTCACACATAATGCACTGTATCATCTCTTCTTGTGCCTCAACATCTGGATCAGGATAGGGCCGATCACAAGAGCAGTATAAACCTTTGAAGTTGTGATTATATGAATTTTCAGCATTTTCCACATCTTTCTTTGGGAAAAGCTTGCAGACGAACTCCCCAAATTTTGAATTGCCACAATCGCATCGAAAATTTCTCTTGGTCCATAACTCCACAATCTTTTGTGTGTGGCAACAGCAAAAGGCAAATTAAATGTAAGATAAATTTTAACCAAACAATTTTTATTTAAGAGAAGGCATGGAAGAATAGAACACACAGGCGTGGATAAATATTTATTTCTGAACTTGCACCTTCAGATTATTAGTTTGGTTTTGAACTAAAGTTTTCAACCTCCTTTAAAAAGTGCTACCATGAAATGAAGATTTATATATTCTAGTGTAAGGTGTTGCATAAATAAAATTATTTTGCGATGTTTTTGTACATTGGTTATTGTAAACACCAGCTACACCCGTGGTTTTCAATTTCTATTGTAATTTCTATAGTACACCTTTAAGGGCATGAAAGTAGGCTTGACAGTGCATTGTGTTTTGCAAAGAAACGTTTTACTTCTCATCATGCCTCCATATTACAATTTTAGTTCTAGGCTTCTAGCCCTGTAAATTTGTTAAACTTTTCATTAACAAACAGCATATGCCAGAGCTTTTAACATTCGCAAGGTTAAAAAAGACTTCAGTAGCTAAATTTATAGTATTTTTGTCATCTCAAAATGTGCTTGAACATTGCCTCATTTTCACTAATGTTCTTGCTGATGTACATAGCATCTTTTTGGTCACCAGCGTACATGAATTTACAAAATGGTTTTCAATCAAATTGAAAGTTGGGACATTAAACCACAAAAACAAACTCACTGGGAACTAACTCAATCAACAATCAAACCACAAAACTAAAAAGGGAAAAAAATACCTCATGGCCATCATGGCAAGACAAACTACAAGCGGTGCAAACTCCAGCATTTCCATCTGGAGTGCATGACAGACATGAGAAAATAGCCTGTCTCTTCATATATCCCATGTTATAAGTGCACTCGTTTCCCTCATCTCCTCCCAAAACCAAATCCGCGTTCTTTGCAACCAACAACCAAGACAAAAATCAGAGGAGAAAATTTAAGAGTAAACTCAATAAATCTAATAAGCAGAGAGTTACATTATACATATTTAATCTATCCACACCATCAAAGATTAAATCATCTTCCAGATCAATACCAAAGCAACCCATTTAAAACATAATGCATTTTCTTTGACATAACGGCTTGAGTTCACAAGTTTCGTGATACAGAATTTCACAAATAAATATTGCAGCAGTTGTCATAATCCAAAACAATTTTTGCCCTTTTATTCACAAGTCTGGTCGTGGACTTGGACTTGTGGTGTTATGGAATCTATCAATTTCCCAAAATGCTGGAAAAAAGATTAAAATATTCTCGTGTTGTGTAATTAAGAATCAATCACGAAACCAATTTGTGTCCAACAGTTTCCGATATCCAATCCCACTTCACCAAATACAAGCATTCATCTCGACAAAATGACCCTCTTTTCATATTTACAAAACCCTAAACAACATAAAGCCAGTGACTTGAGACCCTAAGCTGAAATCTTTTCTTCCTAGAAACCAAACAATTGTACACAATCACACCAACAACCAAGAGGGTAAGAAAAAAGCAATACTTTCACTCAGCAAAACAAACCCTGAATTGAAAATTTACCAGTTCCTCAGCTTCAACGTTTTTGAGATATTCATCAATGGTAACAGTTTGCTCGACCTCATCATCAAAAACACCATCCATTTTCTCAATATAGTGGAAAGGATTGAAACTTTATGCTTTCTACCTGAAATTGAAGCAAACAAGAGAGATATTGGTTATATGTCTGCTTTGAAAGGGATTGATTTTGATACGGGAAAATCTATGGGCTTGACCTAAAAAATAAGTAAAGCAGGTATTGGAGTAAGGGGCACCGACCTGATTGGATTTCGTTGATTTCAAATAATTCTAGGGTTTGTTAATGTGATTACGAGAGCGAGGGAGAGATGTATGTCGTCTAAGTATGTATGGAGAGAGAGCGCGTTAAAGATATATGGGAGCGTTAAGGACTGAACGGACATTTTCCCGCCATGATGAATGTTATTTGGTGGTGGGGGTGCATCATTTTAACGAGTTAAAAAATTTCATGCAACTTTCCCTCCAATTCAAGGATGGGCTTTGCTGTCGCGTGTTTCGCAGCTTCTACTCCATGTTTGAAATTTTGAAATTTCTCTTTCTTTGTTTGCTTTTTTAAAGTTGTTTAAAAGAATGGTAATTGTTATTTTTAAAAAATATATATTAAAATAATATTTTTTATTTTTCATTTTAAAATCAATCATTCATTTAAAAAAAAAACTCAGAACAATCCAAACTCAAGTCAAGTGGATTCTTGTTTTATAATTAAAGTTATTATAATATTATTAATTTCAATACTTAATACAAATTAAAATAAAAATAATATCTAATTATTATGGCAACAATATATATTAAAATTAAAATATATTTTTTTATATGTTATTTTTTTTATTCATCGTAATCAAACAAAATACAGAAACAATCATTTTATTTTGTATATCGCCACTAAACATAATTTTATCTCTATCTTTTTCCCCCTTTATATGTTTTTATTGTTTTGGAAAGGTAATCAAACTCTATCTTTGGAACAAGTTTATTAATTAAGGAAAAAGTGCTCTTTATTTTTAAATTTTTCAAGTTATAATCTTAAAATTTGATAGATATTTAAATAGTGTGAAGCTAAAATTAAGAGATTTGTGTTCTGTCTTTCATGAAGCCATGAAAGACGAACATAAGAAAAGGTTGATGCCATGCAAGGCAACATGTGGCTGGTCATTGCATGACAATCACACTTTTGAGTTTATAAAAATGCATAAATTAAGGCAAAAAAGCTTTGAATAATAAGTGTATTGACAGGGTGAGCAAGATGCAAACACTTCACGACCATATATAGTACAAATCCAGAATTGTTGTTAAGGGATTTAGTGTTTTTTTTTTAAAATAGTATTGATTTCGATGAGATTTTCTCTCTGGCTGTGAAAATAAAAGGACATGGAAACTACATTATTGCATGGTGGCTTAACAACTAGTTTGGACTTAAAGACTGAATAACTAGATTAATTGTCCGATCAACAAAGAATTATGGTGGCAAAAAACCCAATTGTTATATGTTTTCTCATCATCAATTCGAGACTCCATAATATGCTTTTTCTATTTTAAAACAGCAGGGATTACAAGCTAGGGATTCAGTCTATGATGAGGAGTTTTCATACAAGAGCTTCAAGCTGGAGCGAACTGGACCAGGTAAGTTGCTATTTTTTTTTTTGCTGTATATCATCTGTTCTACCCATGAAGTTTGTCAAATATATTAGTTCTAGCCATTAGATTGATGAAATAGGTTGTGGGGATGAGTTTTGAGACTGATATAAGAGCTGGATTCAAGAGTTGCGTTTTATAATTCTAACAATTCTTCTTATTCGTTGCAAACTCGAATGTTCTCCACTGCAGATCATTTTTCCATGAAGTTCGATCGGTCAAGAAGCTATGCTTGGCTTAGTAAATGCCAGGAAAGTGACTTGGGAGATGGGATCTCATACCAATCCAGTAAGAGAGATGGGACAAGCTAGTTGATCCAATGGAAGAGGTTGCCAGCTCTCGCTCCCAATCAGGAGGCTGGACATGGAGCCATCATACTTGCTATCCTCCTTTAATGTATTTGATAGAGAAAACATAAGAGGATATTAAGAAGCCTGGATTTTTTTTTTAATTAATATGAATGTTTGTGCTATTTTATATATATTAACTAATTTTACGAGTTTTAAAATTAATAATTATATAAATTTTCAATAATCTTAAAACTTATAAAACTCATAAATAAATCCAGAATTTAATTAATTAACCCACTTTCTCAGTTACTGTACTCTCTTCTTCTTCTTTTTATTAAGAGCTTGGTCTATCTATCCATGGCCTAGTAATGCTGAAATCCTTGCACCAAAAAGCTCCCATATGCTAAGAATCACTGCAAATAGCCATAAAGAAAACTTATCACGCAAACTTGCAAATAATCTCTTTTTTTCTCCATATTTTTTTTACTCTGGTCTTTTTTTTTTCTTCTCAATTTTGCCTCTTTTTAACAAATCAGAAACAATTGGCCAATAATTATGCTACAAAAGGATCCAATTGAAAAGAAAAGGAGTTTGAGAATCAAAAAAAAAAAAAGCACTCCTCCATAGTAAATCTCCCGCACCTTTTAATTTCTTTTAATAATTACCCAAATATCTAAAAGCCCACGAGTAATTCCAATTTGGAAAAATATAATATGATTATATTCTATGCAAATAAATCAATCATATTACAAGAATTTATTATGTTCTTGTGGATTGAATCGATCACACTGTAGAGACTATAAGTGTTGTATATCAATGTCACGTGCCTAATTGCAAACAGGGTAACGAGTTCTTCATAACAAGCTCTTGTCTCGTCTCTCTATTTCCGTATTTCTTTAATATTTAGTTACGAACAGCTGCAAATTAAGGCATGCGTGCTTGAGAAATTAATTTTCTTTTCCCCCCCTCTTTAAACTGAGTTTAGCCACAATTACAAACATAGAACCGTCTATATCATCACAGCTGTTTAGCTTTCATGGCTTGATGCTACCGTGAAGTTGCTTCCATCAGCCATTGCCTCATCCTTTTTGTTCCCAACTTGGCTATTTCCTTTTATTATATATATATTAAAAAAAGCCTTGACTTCTGGGAGAATTGAAAATGCCATCTGTTTAACAGCAACAGTGCTTTGACATTGGTAAGTACCAAATTAACCCAAGTACAAAAGGGATTTAACAACGTTTGAACCAGTCTTATCAGTGTTTTACAAGCAAAGCAAAGCAAAGCCAACCCTTTCGTGAGAGAGAGAGTAAAAATTAAGCACGAAGCTGTGCTCAAACACCCCCCCCCCCCAATGATATGCTTGAATACGATTCTGGTATTATTTTAAACCGGTTGCTCTCAGATTTATCGGATTTTTAAACCATTTTTCCCGTAAAAAAATGTGGATCAATCTGTTCATATAATCAAGAAGCAAAGACAATTAATATTACAGCACGATAAGCACGAATCATTTTATATACTAGCAGTTCACATACAAATTCACTGAGAATACTGTGTTTATATCTTGAAAAAAAAAACTAGGCATCTAAATCGCGTTACAGTAGAATTTTTTGGCACGCAAGAATAATTAAGGACGGATAACAAGTGTGCTGTTAGAATTTTTCTGTTTCAGATTTTATAATTAATCTCTTAACATCAACCGTGTTCTGTAAATTATTTCTTGAACCCACTGGCCGCCATGCGCGTAAAACCAGTTGATCTCTTCGAGCACTCTTTAACAAATAATTAAAAGGGTGACTGGACCATTGAGACTCCGACTCCCTCGTTTTTATGTTATCAAGTGATACGTATGAATCCTCAGGGTATTTCAACTGCAGAAAAGTAATCAAGGAATTTCTATGTCAAGACTCAAGAATTAAATACAAGAAAACATTACTCCAACCATCTAGATGATGACAACCATTTAGATGGTGACTCGTAATAAGAATTTAAGATCAAAAAATTTATTTTGTTATGTTTTTAGATTTAAGTTCTATAATAGCTAACATCATAATCATTAAAAATTTATATGATTAATAAATTTAAAATACATAAAATTAATTAATATATACATAAACTAGCCCGAACATTTCCATTAATACCATTAATAATAATAATAAAAAAAATTCCTCATCGAGAAATTGTCAATAACATTTCCTCGTTGAAATATAGTAAATTATTCTCTAGCACCTCGTTTTGAATGCATTTATAAATGAGTCCTTTATATTTGAAAACCTATAATTTAGTCCCTTAACCCTTATGGCCCACTGTCTTATAAAAACACTTTATTTTTTCTAAGAATTTAAACTTGAAAACGGTACATTTGGGGTAATAGAGAATAAAATAAAAAATGTTCTAATCAGACATATAAATCGTCAGCAGTCAAGGGACTAAGATGTATAATTTCAAAAAAGGAAGGATCAGATTATGATTTAATTCAAAATATAGAGACCAGCGAAAAATATAATCTTGGAAATAGCATGCTGATTTCAGAAGTTCTGACAATCTCCTTGACTGTACGGAATCCCGCCAGTGCAGCCCGTCAACCATAAATAAATCAATAATAAAACCCTGCCCATAAAAGCTTTGTATTTTTAGTCCCCAAAAAATGGCTCCTTCAACTCTCCCCCTCTTAATATTCTCTGTACTGATCTTCCTTCAAAAAGCAAACAGCAATAATCCATGCCTTAGAAACAAACTAGAGGTTCGATTCCCTTTCGGATTTGATAATAATAAATGCAGCTATCCGGGTTTCAATCTCTCATGCAACGATCTCCAGAACCAGATTATCCTCAACCTCCCAAACACAGGCAACTTCACTGTCCAAAACATCAACTACCGAAGCCAAACAGTAACTATAACGGACCCACAAAACTGCCTTCCGAAGAAATTCATGAACTCTTCATTTGAGCTTTCAGGATCTCCTTTCATTCCTGAACACTATAATCGTTCCTTCACCTTCCTAAACTGCTCATCAAATTCTACCACCGCTGTATCTGGGCTAAGGCGTATTAATTGCCTTAGCAACGAGAACTTTATTGTTGTGGCCATGCTAACAACTAAATATGAGTCGTTACCTTACAATATGCCAGCACCATCTTGTAAAGAACTGAAGAAAAGAGTGTTCGTTCCGGTTCTTTGGTCAGATAGTGAAGCGAAATTAAAATGGAATGCATCCTATTGTCGACGGTGTGAAGAGGACGGCGGGACTTGTGGATCCAAGGGGGATACTTGTCTGACCATTGAATGCAAAGGTCGACGTAGCAACGGTATGTTTTTCGAGCAATTTTAACGGTTGATCCAATAGTCGATTGCAGCTATCCCATCTAAGTTGTTCATGATCCACACGTTACCCTGAAATGTGTGGATAAGAAAATCTTAAAGAGGGAGTTGCGACAGTCAGTATTTGTCTGTATGAGTTTCTTCTAATTAAAAATTTTATTTAAATCTTATAAATTATATATAATACCATGAGTATATTACGTGTACGATTAATTAATTAAGTATAGGGCAAAATGATGATGATTTTAGGGTGATTTATTTTTTCTATGAATTTTTTGTTATTTTATATCATCAAGAGATTACAAGTAGAAATTGCAAGATATAAAATAAAACAGTACTTTATCATAACTGGAATTTTAAAATGAACTAAAAATTCACATGCTGAATATTTTAAACAATTACAAGTCTAGTTTTATAGACGACTCTTGATCGAGTCTAAAGTTAATAAATTTTAAATGAGTCAACTTTAAACCTCATGTTTTAGGCTTGTTAAGAACATGAACCAAGCTTAAATCTTGTCAGCATTAGATGAGTCGAACTCGATCACATCAAATCTTGGCTTGGCTCTACTCAATTTACAGCCGTAAATGCAATTGCATACGTGTCAATTTGATCAAATGCTAGTGGTATAGTTTTTGTATGACCAAATCCTACGCTACGTACGGCAATATTCCCCATGATAACTAGTCAAGAAACACGAAAGTTGGCTCTTTAATTACTCAGAAAATCTTGCATTTTGATTTCTTGTTTGCTGTGAGAATCTTCCTGTTCTTTGGTCATGAGATCAATGAATGTCAAATTCTTGTATTCTATGTGGAAATGGTGACTTTCACAAAAGTCGTACATAGTTTTTTTTTTTTTCTTAAGAATAATTCTTGTGGAAATGGTGAATTTCCCAAAAGCCAAATTGTTTGACGCCGGCGCTAAAACTGCATCAATGTCAATGGAAGGAGATTTAGAGAAATGAGGAACAACAGAGGAACTGTGATTCCCCTTTGTCTTGGAGTTGCTTTGATTTTATTTTTTTTTCTTGTTGAGAAAGAATATCACTTGAACATCCGTTGCCCCTGGTTTTCTTTTAGCATTAAATGGCCTTCATTCACGATTTGGCTTTGCTAGGTCCTCTCCCGAGAAGTGCAAAATATGGCATCGTACTGGGTGCTGGAATACCAGGGCTGCTATGCATCGTTGGGATTGGTTCTTACCTGTGTGGCCGACTCAAGGAATATATCGGTGGCAATCAACCCACCTCCGAATTCTCCATCGCAATTGCTCCACAACCAAGCGTAGTAATTACTGGTCTTGATGCACCAACAATAGAATCTTACCCCAAAACCCAACTTGGCGACAGTGGAAGATTGCCTAAACCTAACGACAACACTTGCCCTATATGCTTATCTGAATATCAGCCCATGGATACACTGCGGACTATCCCTGACTGCAGCCATTACTTCCATGCTAATTGCATAGATGAATGGCTTAAAATGAATGCAACATGTCCGTTGTGTCGGAATTCGCCAGATGGGTCATCTGTAATGACCCCTTCCTCTCCATTGTCCTCTTCGTCATCCTCATTATCAACACCATTGCCATAGACGATGACTGGTTACATTATACAGGGTAGTTTTTGCTAGGTTTTGATTGTCAATCGTACATGTGTATTGCTTGATGTGTGTGTATATGTATTCACTAGTGGTGGCCAACCATGGATGTACTTCATTTGATTTTGGTAAGTTCTATATGAAATACCAAAGAGAGAAGGTAGAGGATATATCATCACACTTATTAATTAGTACTTTTGTATGTGATGATCTCTAAGACGATCCTAGACATCCATGTGTAATTGATTATGGATTTAATTATAATGCTAGATTATGCATATTATTTAGTTCAACTTTCAATTTTGGCCATAAGAATTATGTGGTGGCAATATTCAGCAAAATACATGGAAAACCAAGCTTCTGGCCCCGGTGCCTTAACTATCATCCTTTCACAACATCAATTAACAATTAAAGCACATTGCTTTCAATGTTACGAATTTTGGGGATTAGGGCATCCACTACCAGAAAACCGATAAATATAAACGGAAATAGTAAGAAAATATTTTTGTTGGTAAATTTCCGAGGGATTTTACCGATGGATATATTCCCTCGGTATATACCGAGGAAATTATGGAGGGACAAAAAAATTAAAACAAAACAAAAAAAAATGATGACGTGTCAGGATTTACCAACGGAATTACCGACGGAATAAATTCCGTCGGTAAATCCGTTGGTAACCTTGTTTACACTGTTCATCATATCAATTACAAAGGGAATCACTGACGGACAAAATCCGTCGGTATTTTCCAGAGAACTCCAGAACTGTTCACTTTCCAATTGCACTATTAATTGTTGTTCTTTACGGACAAAATCACCGACAGATTGAAAAGTCGTCGGTGTTATTTGGCGGATTTCTGAAAAAATTCAATTGATTTAAAATTTTCATTTAAATATTACAGACGGAATCACCGACGAACTGAAAAATCATTGGTAATTGTTGGCGGTTTCTGAAAACTTTGTACGAAATTAAAAATTTAAATTAAATATTACCGATGGAATTACCGACGGAATAATTAAAAAATATTAATATTCAATTATCCGTCGGTAAATCTGTCGCTAACACGCCCCAATAAAAAGCCTGAATCCCTTATTTCACAAGAGACAGACTTATTTCTTCTTCTTCTTCTACTTCTTCTTATTCTTCTACTTCTACTTCTACTTCTACTTCTTCTTCTTCTTCTTCACTATATGTAAAAAACATCAATATCTATTTCTTTCTCTTCTTTTCTCTCCTCATCTCCTTCTCCTTTTCTCCATGCTCGAGTATGTCTTCTTCTTCTTTCTTCTTTTATCCTCTTAGTTTTTTTTAATTAATATGCTTTACGAAATTTTTTTCTTTCCTTAGCTTCACTTGCAACTACATTAAGGTAAGATTTTTCTTCTTTTTTCA
>Ga0325414_1002550_pt1 | contig 18542 bp, 5 predicted proteins | sample PopdelMetagenome_8_FD_206183 | JGI IMG/M metagenome (GOLD analysis project Ga0325414, IMG submission 206183) | Populus deltoides microbial communities from Bellville, Georgia, United States - Leaf-PdKOR-R3 | ecosystem: Host-associated > Plants > Phyllosphere > Phylloplane/Leaf | place: USA... | reverse complement strand
TCAGGGAAGCCATGGAGGAATAGGATTACTGGGCCTGTACCAATTGATGCTATGTGCATGTTTATGCCATTTGTCGCTACAGTTTGGTGCTCTATCTTATCCATCCTCTCTTTTGGCTTTTGATTTTGTTTTCGTGCTAGTGTTGGGTCAGTGATGGTGTTAGCTTTTATTTTATTTTATTTTTCGGAAATCGAAGACTACGGTGGGAGAGAGGACACAAAGAAGCGACCATAAGAGCATATCCAATGCATACGCTTAATTAAGAGCTAAAAAAAACAAATATTATTTTAGCTCTTCTACGTTTATTTTACATGTTACAACGAGTGCTAAATAAAATATTTTTTTACTATTTTTTTATAAAAAGATTTTATTCCTACATGTTTTATAAAAATATTATTTATTTTAATGATATTTTTTTACTAGTCTTTTTTCCTTTATTTTTTTAGATTATGTTTTTTTTTTGCTTTTTATGAGATTATTCTAATTTCATGATCTATATCATGGGTTTGACGAGTTCACTTAGATTAAATCGGATTAATTTTTTATTTTTTTTATTAATTTTATTATTTAATATTTGATTGATTGAGAACCGTTGGAGTTGTTTTTAGACTCGTCAAGTCAACCAGGTCATATTATGTTGTTAAAATACTTTTGTATCAAATATATTAAAATACAATTGTCTATTCTAAATAGTTTTTTACTATTGAAGTACATACAAACAAAATATATATATATATATATATATATTATACACTATTCAAAAAACAATGTTATCAATTTGACTTTTCTAAATAGCATGTATCATTAGAGATGCTCATAAGAAAGTAGATTAAACTTGGTTTATGAATTGTTTTTACTTAATTAAAATGTTATTAAGATATTTTTTTTAATTATTAAAATTTAAAATTATTTCAAAAGAAACAAGAAGTGAATAAAAATTGAAGTTTTTAAAATTTTAATTATATTATTAAAAAATTTTGAAATAATTATTTTATCAATTACTAATATCTAGAAGGAAAAACAATGGTGTGACTATTTAAAAAAAATAAATAAATTTGGTGATTGATAATGATAAAAAGAGAGAGTAAAACTTGAATGCTTTTACCCCACATCCCCGTATAGCATTGCCATATCAGGATCAATGATTCATTAACTAATTATTTGGTTCAGGGTTACTAGAAGACCCGAATAAACTTGTCTTATTTGAAATTTAAGGATAAGTGATTGGTTATAACTAAGGAATATATTTGCATCCCTTGCGCATCTTACATGAGGTAAACTATATTGTATAGTATGGATATGATTTAAAGGTGTTGATGGATTTCTAATCGGTGGTCCGTCTATGACTTAGAACAAAGATCTATGCTCATGAATAAATATGACATTTTGAATTTATTATAAGATCGTATGCCCAGGTAAATTCTTATAGGAAGAATCCATGTATGTGCTCTGACAAGAAACCTATCCTGGAAAGCGAAAATGTTTTTACACAACTCGCATATTATGATGAAAAATACTTTCAATTAAAATTTGTGAATATCCAAAATAATTTTGAGAATTTTCTAGTAAACTCTTGGTACTTAAATACCAACATACTGGTAGGTCCAACATTTATATCAGAATGTTGATAATTAATTTTCAGGAATTAAACTTTTTAGGGTTATTGAAATATTTGTCAGATCCTTAAGGAATTTTACACATTTGTTTTAAATAAAAAAAAATATAAAAAATATATTCTAAAACAATGCTAAAAATATTTTTCTCTCAATTTTATAAATAAAATTTGATTCTTTGTAAGGATTTGGCAGCATGCAACAAACAAAAATTATTTTTTGGTTTTTTATTTTATTTTATTTTTATTTATTCTATAAGGCCATGTTTAGCAAAATCTTATTTTATTTCCCTAGAAAATTGCCAAAATGGACTTAAATGTGTATTTGCCAAACACCCTCTTAGACACAAAAAATCCTTTACAAAAAAATTATCCAAACAAACAAAGTTTTAAGTACTTGACCCAAAACAAAACCAAACAGGTTGAGCTTAAGACACTGGTTCAATCATGAACCAAATCAAAAATCAAGGTTTGACTTAAAAACTAAACCAAAACAAAGGTTTAAACTGAAAAAAAATGAAAGTTTAAAATCAGCATAAAACATAAAATATTTTGCAGAAAAATAGATCAAACATTCAAATTGTGAAGAACATGAAGAACATTCATCAAGAACGCAACAAACACAAATCTCAATTCAGACAAGTTTTCATGCAATTAAAGGTAGGGTTTTATTGGAAGTTATGCAACAATTCATAATGTAGCATTCATTCACTTAAGTTATCAAAGAATCACACGATTTTGTCAAAATAGGTTTCGGTTCAAAATTAAAACTCTAGGATTAAAACTTCTAGAAACTTATTATTGATGCAAATAAACTCTATATTATCTACTAGTCAAGTTGACTGAATGGTTTAGTGCAAAGAGTTGGATTAAAGTTGGTCCAAATCATATTTAGTGCAAAGAGTTGGATTAAAGTTGGTCCAAATCATAGGACTAAGACAATGTTCTTTCCAAGAACATGAAGAAACCGAACCCAACAACTAAAAAATTTACAACTTACTGTTAAACCCAGAACTAGCCTCTTAGGCTTTTGAAACATGTTGTTTTTGGTCCCCCGCAAACTACATTACCAATACTAAGCATAGTTGAATCCAAAAAACTAACAAATAACATCAAATCATTAATAACATGGATAAAGTTCTAAAATTCAAAACTATCAAAGTTAAATAGCAAACATATCCATACTATTTAGTTCAAAACTTGATATTTTTAACATCTAGATGTCAAAACATACTTGTATGAACTATGAACTTGCACTAAAATATATCAAATTGATCAACATACTTCCAAAATCATTAACCCACAAACAAAAGCAACTTACTTTTTTATTACAAAACAAATTCAAACACCAATCAAAATACCTCAAATACATCATTAACATGCTATTAGGTTAAAAACACAGAATTAGACAAGTATCAAAACCAAGAATCATGCCTTTAGTGCAAGCTTCCCTAACACATTATTGACCAAAACTAAAACAAAATATCATAACATAAGCTTGATCAATCTAAAACATGCTTAAAACAAGAACAAGAACAAAACAAACTCTACCGAAAAACATCAAATTAATCCAACACCAAAATCAAACCAAAAAATACAAGATAATCTTTAACAACATTAAAATAGGTTTAAACATCAAAAAAACATGAATAGATAGACCACATAGATTCCACCATTGAACTTTTACATGGTTGTACCTTCTCTGAGCTTGGTAACCATGGACTGTTGTTTTCACACCAGGATCTTTCCTTCTCTGACCTTAGTGACTATGGACTGCTGTTTCTTGTTTTCTTTTCCTTTCACTATCTTTTCCTTCCAAAGCTTATTAGACCTTTTATATTAGGTTCTTGAACCTTCACATCAAGATTTTTTCACAATATGTTTCTCCATATTTTTCCTCTCTCTTTTTTGTTTTCAATTTTTCGAGGGGTATTTATAAGGTTTTGCTGGGGTTCTTAATGGATTCAAACATAAATTGATCAAAGTTTAGCCTTTTGATCAAAATAAGAGGGTTTTGGACAAATTTTAACAATTGAAACCTTTATCCTTCAATGGTTTTAGGATGGTGATTTTGTAACAAATTTACCTAGGTGTTTTTTTTTTCTTAGAGACAGAGGTATGCATCCCTCACCTTCTAATTTTGGATAAAAAATTTATGAACCTTGATAAGAATCCTCTGAGAATTTTTAAGTGTGAACTCATGAAAAATTTGAATGCTTTTGCACAAATGGGTATCTTAATCAAGGCTGACTGAGTAAACCAATTTCAAGGCATCGTTAGAGATGACCTAAACTTCGTATAAGAAAAGAATACCATTCGATTAGATCTATTCTTGCTCAATTTGAAGGTTTGTAGCTTCACATTCATTCGTTTGAAGGTGCCAACTCGATTAACCGAGAATTTAAAAATACATTGATGGCTAATCAATGATAAGATGTTATTGAGTTCGTTGAAGAAAATAGAATGTAAACATTTGATGTGAATCATTGATATTTATAGAGGGGGTGTTTCTCAATTGAATGATGGTGATTATAGTTCTAGAGGTGGTTGGAGACGCCACATTCATTCGCTTAAAAATGCCTATTTGATCAACCAGAATTGTCAAAGAAAAAGCTAAATAATAGCCAAATGATGCATTGTCTATGCTACACCTTAGAAACTAGGGTTTTTAATTTGGGATTTCATAAATTTTACTTTAGTTTTTGTTCTTCTAATTGCTTTTAATTGCACCAGTAATTGCTTCCCAAACTCTTACTTTCATGCAATTTCATGTATGTCAAACTCAATCATCATCCCTAAAATTCAGCGCCATTTTCATCATGGTCATTGGTTTTTAATTTGTGCACTTGGACCTTTAATTGACTATCAAACTTTCAACTTTCTTCAATTTTTCCATTGATTTGGTCAATTTCAAATCACATTCCTTTTTCAATCTAGTCCTTAGTTTTGGATTTTTTCAATTAAGTCTCTAATTTTCCATCAAACTTCAATATTCTAACAATTAAATCCCTTATTCGTTTAATTAAACCTCCTAAAAAACCAATTAAGTCTTTAGACTTCAATTTATTCCAATTAACTCCCAAATTAACTCAAAAAAACTGATTTTTCTTTGAATCAAGTCCTCAATAAAATTAATTATACCTTTCAAAATTCTCATTAAGTCCTTACCTATCAAAATTTGTATTTCTTAACTGTTAATATAAATATTTTCACCAATGGGACCTTTTATCAATTAGAATTGGGTTATCAAGTTTTTCAATCTTATATATTTTGGTCTTCCAACTTTTTCACTTGTCATTTTGATCATTCACCACCAACTTGGGCAATCTTCTAAGCTTTTTTCATGTATATCCTCTTGTATTTTGGAATTTCTTTTTCTATTTTTTTCTTGATTTTTTATGGGATTAAAAGTGGGTAACAACAACTTTAATTACACAAAAAGAAAAAAAATTGAATTGTTAGTTATATTTTTTGGATATAAATATAAATATAAAAACATTTAATATTAAATTTTAATGTGGTAGGTGGCTCACTTATTTTTTGTAGCAAGTGTGACTTATTCAGGTCACCATTAATGATATTTTTTGGTGTCATTGAATTTATCTTTTCAAGATCTTTTTGATGGTATTGATGGTGTTGTAATTGGAGTTGTGATGTTTTTCGAGTTTTTTTCCTTTTCTCTCTCCTCTCTCTCTCTCTCCCCTATTTAATGATTCTTTTTAGATATCGCTATTCTAAATAACGATATGCTATAAATATGTTGTTTTCCAATCACGACGAGTATAAATTGTGCTATTTTGCCAATTGTTTTTTCAACTATGTTATTTTTAAAAAAAATCATCAATAATCCAAGTTTGAATCATGATTATACCTATGTTCAGTTCATTTCATGTTCTATGCGTGAATCATGATTTCATGATTTCAGTTTATTAATTTAGATTTTTTATAATTTGATATAAATGACTCATTTAGCAATCTTGATGGAGGTGTTTATGCTATTGATTTACTACAAATATGTTTAAAAAGAAGTTGAATAGTATACAAGAGAAAGGTGAGGGCTTGTAATATATTTTATTTATGTATTTTTTGCAAATAAAATGTTTCCAAAGAAGCTGTCTATATGTAATATTTTATTTATAATACACTTTGAATATTAAATAAATTATAATTATGTTTTTATAATATCTTTGGAATTGTTTTTTTGGACTAAGTTTGCACACACTTGACTCAATATATAAAGTGTTATAGCATTTAAATATTAGGAGGGTTAAGATGATTTTTCCTTAAAATATTAATACTATATGTGATTTAAAAATAAAAAATTATTTTATTAAAACTTAATAATTCACCCTAATTAATGATTAGTGTCATTACATACAATGGTGGAGTCAAGACATAAAGTTTAAGGGCCACCTTAATTTACAAAGTTTGTAAATATATTAGACTAATGAGAAAAGATATTAAGTTTATTATAATGAGAGTATATAAAATATAAAAAAAAATCATTCAATGAAAGCCAAAAGTGCATACAATTCTAAATTTGTAAACATGCAAAAATTAAACTCAAGACAAATATGGTTTCAACACAAATATAATAAAAAAATACTAACATACATACTAATCATATATTCAAACTTGCAATTGATATAAAATCAAAATCCTACCATGCATACTACTAATAAAATTAACTATGTTTAAATTAAAACAAAGAACGATATTTACTTGTTAAATAACTTTAAAGTAATGAATTTTTTTGTTGTTGTCAGGGATGAATAATTTATCTTTAAGGTTTTATTGCTAATTACTTGTGTATTAGGATATTTGCAATAGAATTTTTAAGATTCCAACAACACCATCTTGATTTAATTCACTTTCAAACTAAAGTCTTTGAACTAAAATAAATGGACTTAATTATCTCTAAAAAAATGAACCTATATAACCTTTAGGTTTTTTTAGAGGAAAATCAAAGAAAAAAATAATAAGAAAAAATATAAAAAATGAGGAGAGGAAGAGTGTAAAAATTTGGAAAAAACAAATTGTATTAAACTCTTTCTTCATTGACCCTTTTTTTATAATGGTTTTTGGAAGTTAAAAAGTTGAATAATTAATTCTGGTAATAATCATAATTATTTTCTACATTATTAATTTTTGATTAACTACCATAAATCAAGAATTAAATCTGAAAATAATGATCATAAATCTGTATTTTTATAGTTGAAAAAACTGCTCAGATTTGTAAGGAAGAGATTGTTAACATTTATGGGCTAGATTGAACAAACAACGGGCTAGCCAAAGTCCAAATTTTAGTTGGCAAAAAAATAATATTTTATAGCTCAAAATATTATTTTATAATAAACCCAAACCCAGACTTAGGCCTAAGCATGCACTCGTGTGAGTTTGAGCTCATAGCTCACTTTACCGATGATTTCTTCCCTTTAAAAGCTTGAGTTCTCTTTAGACATAATTTTAACTTTTCAGCCATCCACTTTATAAACACTAGGAAAGTTTTGTATCTTTCCAATATATATTTTAGATTTTAGTGTATATTTGAGATTTAAGTGCATATTATCTAAATATGAAAAAAATAAATGGTTTAATTATTTTTTTATCTCAAATAAAATATTTCAATGTATATTAAATGAAAAAAAAACATATATGGAAAACCACTTTGTTAAAAACCTCTTATTATATAAAAATTAAGAGGATCTAATATAAAAATTTTAAAGGGTGCAAACTCATGATTACATAACCCACGATCAAGATTGAGATCTAATACCAGAAAACCAAAAGAGGTTGATAGGAGTGTGACATAATGACAACCTACTTCAAGGCACCAACACTATCGGAATGAAGTCGAATGATGCCACGAAGACAATTAATCTTTGAAAAGTCAGATTCAGTTCGTTCAAGAACCAAATAATGTAAGAATCTTTCTCACATATTAAACTGCAAAAATCAAAAGTATTATTCATCAAAGGTCCTGGAATTTAGGCTTACATATGTTTAAATAGTTCTGAGAAATTAACCCTAATGGATTTACCCTTGTGGGCTGAATTGATCCACTTACAAAAACTGATTCAAAATCTTTACTAGTAAGCCCAAACCCTAATCCAAATAAGCTTTGGATCCTAACTGAAAACAAAGTTCTAATTAAGCTCAAACAAGCCTTGAGCTATAGTTGAGATAATAAAAATAAAACCTAGAAGTTAATTCTCTATACTGCTGTGAGAAGAGAAGAAAACAATACAAGTTTGATATAAGGCTTATTTATAGCCTACAATGCTACCTAATGATCCTAAAAACTAATTTTTTATTAAATAACCCCAGCCCTACCACATTACACAAAAATTCATCCATATATTTCCCAATTGAAAACAAAACCACAACTTGTTTAGTCACTTTCACTTCACCATTATCATTCAACCATTGCAATCTATAAAGTCTAGTATGCTTAACAATACACAAATTCAATTTACAAAAAAGTATAGTACTAGACATATTAGTATAACTTCCACTATATATAATTAAACTACACATTTTGCTTAGTACATAGCATCGCGTATGAAAGATGTTTTCCCTTTGCTGATCATTGTCATCTTCCTTGACCTGAACCTGAAGTATGCACCTTATAACCAAGGACACCTCAACATGTAATGCCAATTCATCCTCAATAAAATCCTTCAATGGTAGCATGTCTTCACAATCTGATTTGTCACTCTTGAATTCCACATCACCATTGCCTTTCATCACCATTATCTTCTTGTTTGGACACTCTAAAGTGTAATGTCCAAGCCCTTGACACCTAAAACATTTAAAATCACGAGTATATTTAGGTTGAGTGTCATATTTACCTTTGAAACCCATAAAGGCTTAAACCTTAGCTTTAGGTAGTTCGGATTTGGTAGGGACAAAAGGTTTTGGTTGGGCAACCTTCTTTTCCTAAAATTTGGCTTCTAAGATGATGAAGAACCCAAATTGAATGCTGGCTGAACATGTCATTTCCTTCTGAGTCATTTCTCCACTTTCATAGCCATATGAACCATGTCTTCTACCTCCATATAGTGTTGTAACTCAACAACATTAGCTATCTCTTTATTAAGCCTATAAGAAACCTAACCATAGTAGATTCCTTATCTTCAACCATATTAGCCCTGATAATTGCAATCTTTATCTCTTTGTGGTAATTTTTCACACTTTTCAAACCTTGATGTAAACTCTACAATTTCTAAAAGAGCTCTCTATAATAAAAGTTAGGGACAAATCATTTTCTCATATAGCCTTTATGTCATCCCATGACTCAATAGGCCTTTTATCATTCCTCCTCCTACTCAAAACAAGCCGATCCCACCATATTAGTGCATAATATATAAACTTAATGGCAACAAGTTTTACCTTTCTATGCTTTGTGTAACGATGATAGTCAAAGATCCAATCAACCTTTTTTTCCCACTCTAGATATGCATTAAGATCATTCTTCCCTCGGAAAACAATATTTTCAACTTAATGGTACCTAACTTTATACCTAAATCGTCACAATGCCCAAAATCTCGGGAATTCTCTCTCTAATAAAAAACTCCACCATAACCAAAACATACATTCCTTCTTACTCTATTTGGCCCGAACTTGTTTCCTTTTCCCACAAATGCAAACTTATAGTCATCATCACCCACATCTATGTTATCATCAACAAACTCATCAAAATCAGTTTTATCATCTTATATAGACCTTCGAACATCACTTCTTTAATGATCAACCCCACTATTCTGTTGCTTGATTGAGTCCACTTCCTCCTTCAGCTCCTTGGTCATCTAAGTCAAGAGTTCAATTATTGGTTCATAGCTTGCATTTGGAAAGAGAATTCAGCATTTTATGCTACTGATATGTTTATGGAAAGTAACAAAACAAAATATTAATTTTTTTTTACTAGTATGCTACAGACACAAGGAAGAAGAAGAGGATTGAGGCAAACACTGAAAAAAACTTAATGAACACTAGGAAAATGAAAAATTCAGAAGGATATGACATGTTCTCAAAGCCTTGTTCTAATATCAACTGATGCAAACCTCGTGATCATGTGATCACACAACCCACAATTAAGATTGGGATCTGATCATGAAAAGATAAAAGAGATCTTATAAGAGTGTGACACAATGAAAACCTACCCCAAGACACCAACACTACTGCAATGAAGTGGAATGACGCAACAAGCTCTCTGAATTGATGATGATGCAATTGACACTTATAATGTGATCACTAAAAAAAGGGGACAGTGATAGAAAGTGCTTGTGAACACAAGGAGTTGGAATCTAGCACTCAAGAAGACAACCTTTTCGGCTGTATCTTCTGAAAAGAAAGTAGAGGAGATGGACCTTGCATCACCTAGCAATGCCTAATCTACAACAGTAGGTGGTTTTTTTTACATAATCATTTTTAATATGGGATGGATGCCTTCCATCTCTGATTTTATTTTAGGTTAACATTAAGCCTAAAGGCAATGCCACTGACTCTGAAATCAATCAGGTTCTATCATAAATTTCACTTTAAAGCTTCCTCTCCTTGTCATATGAAGTTGCTGGATTGATAGGAGTTGGAGTTGATCATAGTCTTCGTCTATTCTTCACCAATAAACACGCGATGATCTACTCGAAAAGCTGCCAATACATCAAATGATCTATTTGTGGTTTTGGTGTTATACAGCAGCTATAAACATCAAGGCAATGACAATATTTCTTTTTTCGAGATACTTTTTTAATCAACCAATGTCTTTTCCAATGATAAACTTGATGATACTTTTGTTTGGAGTGCTAGGAGTTGTAATAGTTCTGCTAGGATGTGTTTAACAAATTCTACTTTCACTTTGCATGGGTAAAGCTTGGTCGCACATGCTTTTTGTTTATTGTAACACAAAATATGGGCTTACATTACAGTAAGCAACATTGACAATATAAAATAAATTATGAATTAAATGCATGGCATGAATAAAAAGCATAGCATGAATAAAAGGCTGGAGACTTTTAGGCGGATAAAACTTGCGTTTCAAAGTGGTTTTGATGACACAAAACTAAATAGCTATATCTTATTCATCCATGCATACATGACATTATCGGGCCTACGATAATAGATGATTCTAAACAGTCAGTTACGGGTCTGCTATAATTAGAAGGGGATCTGCACCAAATAAATTTCTTGAATTAGAAGGGGATCACTGTGTAAAATTTTGTTTTTTTTCACTTTGATCCTCAAATTTTATTTTTGGGCAAACAAGTCTTATGTTTTGGTCTCTTGTTAAGAGAGAAGAGAGAGAGAGGGGTAGCCAGATTTAGTAGTAGAGAGAGAAACTTGTTATTGGCACCAATTTAGGCCACCAAAATGAAAGATTTTTATGTCAAATTGTTTCATTTGATGCAGGGAGTTCATATCAGGTGTTTTTGTACCTTAAAATTTTGTGAAAAAATAGATCTAAACTCGGGTTGATTTTTGGTTTCGGGTTGAGTTTGGTTTTTTAGACGGTTTTTTGGTTTTTTTTTAGGCAATGAATGGATTTGTCATGGGTTTTATGGTGTTTTAGGTCAAAAACGGGTTACAAAATAGGTTTTTGGGTCAAAAAAGCATAGGCTCTGATTTTCTAGTCACCACAATAGTCGGAATCTAGGCAAGACAGACGACACGTCATCTATTACTGATATGGCTGCCAAACCCAAGGTGCCTAGGTATGACATGACTGTCATTACAATATAACTTTAAATAATGCAATTGAAAAGAGATAAAGTAAAGTGACCAGTTAAAAAACTAAAAACAAAAAAAAATGGACAAAACCTCCTCTCTTTTATTTTGTTCAGAGGGTCTCTTTTAAATAATATTGATTTTTTTTGTTATGTGTTTAATTTTCAAAGAGGTTTTCTGGTTGATCTATGATTTTGTTTTTATTTTTTATATAGATAAACTATGTTTCTAAAAATAATTTTTTATTTTATTTTCAGATGATATTTTTAATATATGTAGCCTTACATGTTATTCTTTTTTTTTATTCAATCAATTTAATGTCTTATTTTTTAAGATTAAATATCTTGATCTATATTTGTCTCTCAGTTTTTCAAGTTTTGTTTTTAGGTGTCATTAATAATTTTTTATTTATTAGCGCACATAACTTTTAGTTTATTTGATTACATGTGTGCATAAACTTTTTGCTTTATTATATTTTTTGAACTACAAAATACATTGAGAAAAATGCATATATATTTTTTTAATAAAAAATAAAAATATATAACCCGCAGTGGAACACTGGTCATATAGCTAGTCTCATGCTACTTGGTGAAGAAAGAAAGCCAAATATGTAAGCAGCAAGCCCTTATAGCAAGGTTCTTGTCATGTTAAGGGGATTTCACTTTCTCAATCGAGATAATACATTTTCCTCTTCATAAATAATTTCTTAAATTTGGAGTAACAAGTAGGGGAGCAAACTATATATAAAAAAAACCCATGAGTGTATCTACGAAGTATCTACCATCAAACCCTCCATGAAAAATGATATTGCAGGCCCGCTTAATTCTGTTTTGTTCTCCTCTCAAACTTGGTCCATCTTTTTGTCCCTAAATCATTGCATGTCCCTGACAGAAGGGGCAGAATAATGCAAAAGTGGCTTATCAATGGAGATTTATATATCATGTTGATTTCATGCATTTGAATTAATGGGGTTCCAAAGGAGATAGATAGACAGAACCAGGCGAGAAATTTGAATCTCATGCAAGGCTCTATATATGGGGTCCAAGCTGTGAGTGAAGTACCCTCTAACTTTTATGTTGTGTTAAATGTGGGTTGGGGAATGATCAAGAGTCTTGACCTTCGATAGTGTGTCACGCTCTCAAGGATTTTTGACAGCCTATAAAGAGGGTTGTTCTATGGTTGAATGGATTTATTAGTGGGAGAGGATAATGCCATTGACATGGTGTAGTAGAAGAAAAGCTAGGGAATTGTGAATTTCATCGTTGAATAGAGAGAAAATGTAGATCAAGTATTGACAAGTTAAATTAATAGGAACCAATCAACTTTTCTGTCTGAGGTTTGAAAGATATTATTGAACAGGCTCCATATTTTTTCCAAATAACAATAATTCCATGCATGTGCTAGGCCCGCATGACTTTTTTCATCCCATTAATGGGGTTTTGGAAATTATGGCAACATCAAAGCTATGTGCTTGGTGCAGATCCAACTTCCAAGTCCCATCCATAATAGAAAGATTGTCATGTCCTGCCTTTTGAAGTTTTTAAGCCTTAAAGTCTTGATGCCCCAACATGAATTGTCTCACGGAGCTGTCTGTATTAGAGCCAGTGAGAGAGTGGGCACCCATTTCCCGTGTCCTTGAACCTGGAATTAAGACTTTAAGGAGCTATGGGTTCAACTAACTGTTTCCATGGGTGGAAGAATGGTCTCCTTAATTAGGGAAAAAGATACAATATTTGAAGTAGTTTGAAGTTGAAAGTACTGTAATGGACTATGATTTTCCAGCATGAAAACAATGTATAGCTTAGGTCTATGATTTTGAAGACTTCTGGTGGAGCAAAAGAAGACTTGTCCTTGGTTCAACACGTCTAAACGAAAGTGAACGAAACTCACAATTTTTTACCAAAATATGTGAATGAAACACAGCCACTTAGTCCCCACAAAAACTGGAGTTGTGTTGCATATATAGATAGAAAACAATGTGTCCCATTAAACTTGATGATGTGAACATACCTGCTCAGAGCCTTGTGTACTCGTCAAGGAGACCCCTTATCTAATAGTGTCAACTTCTTACTTTAGTCTGGTCATGCTGGGTGAATTTCTAGGACAAATCAGACAGCAGACGGGACCTCTTCTCCAATATCATCAATATTATGATTGGTTTTTTTTAATAATGATGTTGTAATGTATTCAAAACTAGAAGTGTTTTTTTTGTTTGTTTTTTTTTATATAATCCGGGGTGTCCGGATTAATTTACACGCATCACGATAAATTCCCGAACCCATCAAATACCTTACAAGCTAAAACACCATAAAGATAACAGGCATGTATAGAGAGAATCCAACCTGGTTGCTAAGGAAGGGAACAAATCCCTGCCATGCCTGCTATGCCTCACTTCAAGTGCAACTAGAAGTGTTTTTAATTAACCTTGTGAGTTCATTACTACTTTACCATGTGAATCTTGACCTAGTTCCTATCAAAATGAAGTAGTCACCCCAAGATGTCTCTTTAGTCTTTAGATGATGACAGCCCCACTGCCAATCAGTACTAAAACTAAACAAAAAAGAAACTTAAAATGTACACTAAAAATCAAAACGGAAGCATGGATTATAAATATATATTATGTACAAGTTATAAATAAAAAATCAATCCATTGGCCTTCCCACTACACCATCTTCGTTGGATGCGATGGTTTTTGAGCATCATAAGCTTGGAAGGCATGTTGATTCTTTTTCATCAACACCCAATAAATTTCTTAAATTATTATGTAACCAACCTTGCAAATCAATGTAATTAATGTCCCCATCACTTCCATCTTCATAAAATTCAAAACTATTTTTTCATAATTTACACTACGCATTGTTTTTTTTACAGTGTTTAGGTATATTTTTTAAAAATTAATTTGTAAAGAAACATTAACGGGGAAATAATTATGAATTTAGCATAGTCGAGAAAGTTGCAAATGACATCTTTGACACACAAATTATAGGTATCACTAGTTAGGTTTTGCGCTATGTGGTGGGCTCACTTTTTATTTTCATAAAAAATATTATAAAAATTTATAATACAAAAAATAATATTTTTTTAACATTAATAATAATATTTTTTAAAAAATTTATTAATTATTTTATTAATAATATTAATTATAATAAAACTAATAATATTAATAATACAAATAATAAGATTTATAACACAAATAATTATATTAAAAATTCAAAGAATATTTATAACATAAATAATAATATTTTTTGTATTAATACTTTGAGTTATAATAATAATAATAATATTTATAACACAAATAATAATATTTTTATATGAACACTTTAAATTATAAGAGAAATAATAATATTTATAACACAAATTATTATATTAAAAAACCAAAGAATATTTATAACACAAATTATTTGGGTTCTAGCGAGAACCCACGAGAATTGGATCCTGAGACAGGATCCATTAGACTTGGGTCGTGTGCAGGACCCATTATCATTGGCTCCGGCGCAAGACCCATTAGACCTGGGTACTCAAGTCCTGCGCGGGACCCATTAAACCTGGGTCCTGCACAGGACCCATTAGACGTGGGTCCTACGCAAGACCCATTAGAAGGGTAAAAATATAAATTGTTGTTTTTATTATCATTATTGTTATTAATAAATTTGAAATAAAATATTATTACTACCAAAGTATAGTTGATTTGAAGGATATAATTAAAATTAAAATTATTATTATTAGTATTTGTGCTATAAATATTATTATTTTTATTATAATTGAAGGTATTAATATTAAATATAATATTATTTGTGTTATAAATATTTTAAAAAACAAATAATAATATGTTTTTAAATGGTATTAAAAAATATTTGCGTTTAAAATAGCGTGGATACAAATTTATTTTTTTTCTAAGCTTTTATAGTTTGTAATTTTATGTTTGAAATCAAATTAATGTTTTTTTTTTCTAATAGTAACAATGTCTTAGCACCTTGTTTATTTTTTTTTTGAAAAGACAAAAAAAACCCCTAACCAAACGGTTAAAAACAACATATTCTAAGATTGAAGTATGTAATAGATTTTGTTGATTTGAAAATAAGATTTAATATTTTTACTGTATGATGCAAGGTTTAACCCCAAGGGGGTTGGGTCCCTGTCCAAACCCAACCGGGTTGGGGTTTGGGCCTGTGTCCCGACCTAAGGGGGATGGGGTGGGTCTATGTCCGGACCCAAGAGGGTTGGGGGGTTAGGTTCGTGTCCGGACCTAAAGCGGTTGCGGGTTGGGTCCGCATCTGGATCCAAGGGGGTTGAGTCCATGTCCGAACCCAAAAGGGTTGGGGTTTGGGTCCTTTGGAGTCTGGACGCAAGGGGTTTGGGTCCTTCCGGGTTCAGACCTAAAAGGGTTGGGTCCGTCCGTGTTCGGACCCAAGAGGGATTGGGGGTTGGGTCTATCTTTGGACCTAAGGGGGATTGAGGGTTGGGTCTGTCTCTAGACCCAAGGGGGATTGGGGTTTGGTTTCTTTAAAGTTCGGATGCAAGGGGTTTGGGGTTTAGGTCCTTCCATGTCTGGACCCAAGAGGGTTGGGAGTTGGGTCCGTGTTCGAACCCAAGGGGGGTTGGGGGATGGATCTGTGTCCAAACCTAAGGGGGTTGGGTCCTTTGGTGGCGGGACCCAAGGGGTTTAGGGTGTGAGCCCTTTTGTGTCCGAAACCAAGAGGGATTCGGGGATGGATCCGTGTCCAGACCCAAAGAGGGTTGGGGGATGGGTCTGTGTCCAGATCCCATGGGGTTGGGGTTTGGGTCCTTCGATGGTCGGACCCAACGTGGTTGGGGTTTAGGTCCTTCAGTGGCTGGACCCAAGGGGTTTTGGGTTTGGGTCCTTTCACGTCCGGATCTAATGAGGGTTCGGGGATAGGTCTGTGTCCCGACCCAAGGGGATTGTGTGGGTCCGTGTCCCAACCTAAGGGGTTTGGGTCTAGGTCTGGACCCAAAAAGGTTGGGGTTTAGGTCCTTCGGTGGCCAGACCCAAGGGGTTTGGGTCTTTTCGCGTCCGAACCCAATGGGGTTGGGGGTCTATTAGTGTCCGGACCCAATGGGGATTGGGGGTTGGGTCCATATCCGGATCCAAAAGAGTTGGGGTTGGGGTGTGGGTCCTTTGGTGTCTAGACCTAAGGGGTTTGGGGCTTGCGTTTGTGTCCTCACCCAAGGTGGTTGGGTTTTGGGTCGACGTCTAGACCCAAGGGGTTAGGTCCGTGGTCACTCCCAAGGTGGTTGGGTCTGGGTCCTGACGCAGGACCTATTAGAAGGGGGTCTTGATGCCGGACCCAAGAGTCTTGGGTCCTGTTGCAGGACCCAAGAGTATTGGGTTCGGATGCAGGACCTAAGAGAACTGGCCCTAGACGCTAGATCCATGAGCCTTGGGCAGACCCGCACCACGTGGCGCCGGGTCTGGTCAGCGCCCAAGGCAAGCCAGCCCCAACGCCACGTGTGCACGCAGGTCTGACCTGCTCACAGGCAGGGTAGCCCAAGCGCCAAGTATCCCTATGTGGGGTGCGAGTTTTGCCTACGCCTAGTGCAAGCCACCTGCAGCCCTAATGCCAGGTGTCTGCATCCCAGGGCCCCCAGCCTCGCCAAAACTTGAGTTGATCATTTTTTCCCCAACCATCCTTTCAATGCCAAATGCATCCCAGCAAAAAGACAATCCCACCCTTTCCCTGCTGCCCTTACAACTCTCTGTGGCAAGGGCTAGTCTACCATTACACTACTTCAATCCACAATACTTTGTGTCTAGGTAAAAAGTATCAGGGGCACTGATCCCTTTTAGCATATTGTATAATATGTTACTTAATTATTGTAGATACCATTTGCAACTCGCGTTTTGTTGATGGATTCTATAACTCATCTAATAGAGACGTCCAAGGGCAGTCTATTCTACTATAAACTCCTTGAAGAAAAAGAATAGCAATTCGCACGATCACAAATAATCAGTTTTTCATCATTAAAACACAATTTACATAAGCAACACATAATATATTAAATCACAAATAATAAATGTACATCGACATTTAAAACAACATAACATTTTATTAAAAATTAAAATAACCATACATTTATCCACAATTATCATAACATATAACAATATGAAATTATATCTAATAATCTCTCAATCTCGTCTAACTAGAGGTCGGTTCTATAATATCCATGTAGGCTTCCTCCATTATAAGTGATATCATTGTCGGTATTGATAATTATACCACCATGAAAGCATAATATTCCTAAATTATCAAATATTTTGTCAAACAACACAACCAAATACAATTATGTTTTATTAATATTTTGGGATTAAATAAAGTGCATCAATTATCAACAAAACATAAATTGATCGACGAACACTTATATTCATCAAATTAATCGACGAACATCTATATTCATCAAATTCTAGTACCATAACAAAATTATCAAACGAATTCATGTATTTCATAGCTAGTATTATTATTTTATACAAAATTTGATATAATTCATAATTTAACCTAAATCAACACTAAGTATCTAATTACATGATCTTTTTAATTCACAATCAACAATGACAAAATAAACATTGATTAATTGACAAAATAATCAAACTATCAACTAAAAATATATCTAATTAATATAATCCATAATTTAACCTAAATCAACACTAATATTTCTAACACATAATTTAAGTTCAATATCTTATTTACAACTTCAATTACATCTAATTAACCTAATTTCTAAATCAAACCTTAACATTTAATAAAATCAAATTAACACTAATTGAACATAAATTACATCAAATTAAATGAGGAAAAGTGTTCAATATACCTCTAGGAGTGAAATATTAGTTGTAAGGGTGACTGGTAGTAGCTAGTTTGGCCGAAAAATCCAACACTCACATATGGTAGATAGAGAAAGCTTGGTTACTACGGGTTTTGCTAGAGAAAGAGAAAGATGAGTGTTTTAAAGAGAGAGAGAAAAGTCTTTTAGGACTCTTAGGAGTGTTTTTGCTGGTAAAGAGAAAGATGAGTGTTTTAAAGAGAGAGAGAAGAGTCTTTTAGGACTCTTAGAAGTGTTTTTGTTGGTAAAGAGAAAGATCTCGACCAGTAGTGAAATGGGAGAAGTGGAGGACAGAGAGAGGAGAAAAGAAAAGAAAGAAAAATAATATTAGTTTTTAATTCAAAACAAGTCGCAGATGACCCATATCTAC
>Ga0325414_1002549_pt1 | contig 18543 bp, 11 predicted proteins | sample PopdelMetagenome_8_FD_206183 | JGI IMG/M metagenome (GOLD analysis project Ga0325414, IMG submission 206183) | Populus deltoides microbial communities from Bellville, Georgia, United States - Leaf-PdKOR-R3 | ecosystem: Host-associated > Plants > Phyllosphere > Phylloplane/Leaf | place: USA... | reverse complement strand
ATATCCAAACAACATCTAATCATATCTTTCAACTCCCAAACCGGGGAGTTTAGTCTGTCCCCTACATTTTTTTTCACAAGAGTTAAATTCCGTCGTCGAGAGTAGCGCATGTACTCCACCTCAAATCCGAGTTCTGACATAAAATCCTAGCTGTTTTGAATACTCCTACATGACGTCGAAAGCCATAATACCGGATCTTTTCTCTTCCCTTCACGAAGGTGAATGTATTTGTCCCAGAAATTGTCATTCCAAAGTGGCAAAGCCAACTATTCCTTTACCGGGGTACTCGGTAAAGTGATAAAAAATTGTTTTTTTAAAATATAAAAATATATTAAAATAATATTTTTTTATTTTGTAAAATTTATTTTTGATATAATATATTAAAAAGAATGAAAAATATTTTTTAAAAATAAAAAAACTGACAAAAACGATGGTGTAAACAGCTGCGTCAAAAAGGGCTTTAAAATCGCGTCGCTTATGGCTAACATAATTAGCTCACATAAATTCGGGATTTTTATGACAAGCGTCGGCCCAAAACCATTGCAATTGACAGACGCTTTTGTTGAGTTTTGAACCATTCATGTCATCTTTCCGCTTGTTCAAGGAAATAAGACAGACAACAAATGTATCCATCAATGGACACGATACTTGGTATTATTAATAATCAGAAACAGACAGCGAGACGAACCCTAGACCGTCGAGTTCACATATCATGACTGCATCCCAGCTGTGCCACCATGGTAGTTTCTTGCCACGTGATGTGGTGTCTACAGCTTGACCTCATTAACGGCGAAGTTGCTCTCCGCCTGCAAAACTAACAACAACCCCGGCCCCAACCCCAAACCAGGAGCTTAATTGCAGCTCAACTGCCCTAATGGGTCTCCATTAATTCTAAAACCCTTTCATTGCATGCTCATTCACTGGACAAGTCCCGTCTGCATATTCCCACCGTCCATTTCTAACGACATGGGCCCTCTCTAACTTCAACGGACCAGATCCCACAACCATGCTTCCACATTAAATAACGTAAGTACCTTTATTAAATGTAGTTCAGTATCCACACCCCTCCTGTTATCTTTTTGTTATATACTAAAGTCTTCTTGGTATATCTCTATCTCCTCATAGCCCAAGAGAATTTCTTTCGTCAAGATTATCGAAGATGAGGAGCCAGTCCCTTTTTTTGCTGGGTGTGTTGCTGTTCTTTGCTTCTAGTGCTTCAGTTTTTCGGGCTGTTGATGGGGAAAGTTTGTCTCAGGAGTGTAGCAGTGACGTCCAGAAGGTGATGGGTTGCTTGAGCTATGCTACAGGGAAAGCGAACACACCCCCGAAAGATTGCTGCAGTGCAGTGCAGGGCATAAAAGATAGCGATCCAAAATGCTTGTGTTATACCATACAACAAGCACATAATGCCAGTTCACAGTTCAAGAGCTTCGGCGTTCAGGAGGCTAAGTTGCTTCAGCTCCCTACTGCTTGCCAGTTGCAGAATGCCAGTCTTAGTTTCTGCCCCAGTGAGTACCTTCTCCCTCTTTCTCTCACCCATTTATTTATGCTCTTTGTGGTGGTGGTGGTGTTTGGTTTTCGAGCTAATCTAGCTTTGTTTAATTTCCATTAGTTTCATTCCAATTCACTGTATAATTCTGGACAAAGAAACTGCTATAGATGTTAATCGTTCTTTGATGTTAGATTTGTGGCTAGAGAAACATCCAGGTTAGTCCCTAGGCAACCCTAGATGCATGCAACCAAAGAGTAACACCCCATCAAAGCTTCTTCAGAATTTCTCCATAGCAATAACAAACAAACACACAATCATAAAAACTAAAACTAAAGCGAAAAATTAAAGAGGTTGAAAATTAGCTCTAGAAAACAAATGAAAAAATAGAATTAAAAGAAGAAGAAGAAAAGCAGTTGCTTCCACTTTACTTTCTCTGTAGCAGTCAATGCTTGACGTTTATTCGTCAATAATTAAATTCCGGCTTAGCTAATAAAATTATAGTGTGAACGAGAGTCAGAAGCTCTCGGGACTTGTCATTGAGCAAGCACCGACTCGATCGTAAGGTTCCCTCTTGTCGACGGAAAAAAAGAAAAAAGAAGATAGGTCAGTTGCGTTTATAAAAGTAATTTATTAGCTAACTAACACGAGCTCCCATTTTATGATCTGCCTAGCTATCCTTTAAACGATGCTATTAGTTTTTTGGTCCCCAGGACATGACAGGCAAAGAAGAACATCATATGCATTGCCTGAACTTGTTTCATACGGCTACATGCCTTGTATGGTTAATTCATGGCGGTCCACCAAAAGTTGTGATGATCCAAGTATAACCAGATATGCTTTTGAATTTGCATGTTGTGTAAGGAGCCGTTTAAAATTGTGTTTTTAACAGATATTTTATAAAACAAAATTAAATTTATTTTTATATTTTTATATCATTTTAATGTATTGATATCAAAAATAATATTTTTAAAAAAATTATCTTAATATATTTCTAAATAAAATACACTTTAAAAAACCAACCGTCACCGCGCTCTGAAATACCACACCTCACTAATATATTCATCATGATCCAGCTACCAATTTTATGTTTGAAATACCAATGATATCCTTATTTGTTTTTCATATGGATTGAATTGCCAAAAAAGTATTATAGAAGGGGCATATTGGACAGCTACTCCCAATTTGAACAAAACTCTCAACAACAGACTAGAGTGAAAAAGAGGGAGTACGCTTGTTCTTTTTAGGTTCTTGGAAAGGATAGTCCGTATCAGGTATCCAATGCAATAAATCTGAAAAAAAAATTCCATCAAAGTAGAGTTTCCGTTTTTATTGGTTTCTCTCTCTGTCTTTCAAAAATCATTAGGAATTTAACCCTCAAAATTGCTCTCCCCAAATTGATACTTCGTAGCATTCGAGGAACTACATGAGGCGAAGCACACAACCTTTGCGATGCATAACACTTGGAAATTTGAATTTCTTTGTTACAAAATGAGATGCATCTCTAAGTAGTAAAACCATCAGTAGTGGCAACAGCAGCTAGCGCACAAGTCTTGTGCCGTTTCTGACTTTATATTGTGCCTGCCAATGAACAGAGCTTCTAGGCCTATCTCCTGGCTCTGCAGACGCTGCCATTTTCACAAATGCTTCAACATCAGCAACTCCGGCTGTATCAACAGGAACAGGAAAGTCACAAGGTGATGATTCCAGTACTGGAATCCAGCTGAGACCTCCCCTTGCAGGTCTATTGATGATTGTTGCAGCCATCTTCGTATTTGCTTTCCCTGCTGGGCCTGCCTCTATGTTCCAGGTTTAGGGTGGACACCACTGAATGGAAACAATGAAAACTGAAGCTTGTTTTAGTTTGTCTTTTGAATTTTCAGGATTTCTCCGTATTCTCTTTGCAAGTTGTTGTTGTAATCTTGTCGCCTGCACTTGTTCTCAGCTTCATGTTAGCTATCGAGGCTATTATCTACGAGATTCATGTTTTAATTTCAGGATTCTAAACATTTGTAGCTGGCTATTTTGCTTCGCTATGTAAGATTTGGTTTGTTTTTGAGATAGTTTTGGTGGTTATGATTAAAATAAAAAAAAATTTAAAAAATTTTTGGTTTGATATTGTTAGTTGGATTTAAATACTGATCAATAAAATTATGATTGAGGTTTATATATAGTAAAAAAAATATATTTAAAATTTTTGATAATTATATTTAAAAGTGTTGTTGTAGTTACTTTTCAAAATATTTTTTATTTAAAAATATATTAAAATATTTTTTTATTTTTAAAAAATTATTTTATATCAGCGTATTAAAATAATCTGAAAACACAAAAAAATATTAATTTAAAATAAAAAAATAAAAAAAAATCAATTTTTTAAAAAAATACTTTTGAAATGTAAAAATAAACTATGTTTTATAAAATTTAATTAAAAATATTTATACTTCAAATTTAATTTTTTAATAGGTTTTGTAATATAAAATATAATCTGATATATTACCAAATAACTTCTGCTGTGTTTATTGGACCGCGAACACAACAGTTGCAAATCAAACGCAGCCATAGCGTGCATGCGCTCCGCCTCTCACATGTTTGACCGTAGTAATGGCTTGTGCCGAAGGGTTTGTCTTGCGCGATAATTAATTAAACAGATACACTCATGAACACTCGGGGTCCACTGACCCAATCAGCTGGAGTCAGGTAACTGTAGTTTGAGAAGCATGCTTCTCGTTTAAACAATATTTCGTTCGAAAGATAGCGACAGATCGGGGAATGTGAAGGAAATCTTCTCTTATAATAAAGAAATCTAGCCTTGCCCTCTTCTGGACTGATTGCTTCTGATGATCCTGTGAAACAAATTTATTAAGGTGTTTTTTAAAAGTTTTTTTTTTTTGTTTAAAAACATTAAAATAGTTTTTTTTATATATCAATATATTAAAATCATAAAATAAATAAAATAAAAATTTAATATTTTTTGCGAGAGAAATTGGTTTAGGGTTCTGAAAGCCAAAGAAAAAACTATCTAGCAAGTAGCGGCTCAGAACAATATGCAAGTCATTAAATATACTCCGCTGCTAAAGACAAATCATCCTCGTCAATCTTGTGAAACAATCCAAATCATTTAAATATGAACAAATGAAAAAAAGGAAAGGAAAATATTTCAAGGAGAAAGGGGGGTATATCGTCAAGTTGAAAACTTCCCGGCTCAAAACACCTAAAATTCCCTGCCAGACTGATTTAATTGGATGCCACTGTTATTGTCAGCTTCGTTTTTCAGGTTCAGCTCCCATCATATCTTGCAGCAGATGTGAGCGAGGATGCACTCTTTCATCCTCCTTCAGCAAAACAGCTTCAGCAAAGCTCCTTGACATTTTCTTTATCAAGTCATTAGAAAATGGAACGGGATTTCGTTCACTAATTCCAGCCACTGGAGCAGAAACCATGCTTGCTTGTGGCCTCGATTTCCTCACCTGCATAACTTTCTGCCTCTCTTCATAAAATTGAAAATCATCTAGGATAGAAGAATGGCTTTCATAGTTTTTAAATATGCCTAACATCTCAGCACCCTGTTCCAGCTCCACCTGCAATTATGTGGGTCCAGTATAAGATTGCATGTTTCATGAGAAATGTATCTTGACAACAAGCAATCAAAGAATCTGCCCTAGTATACTCCTTGAAAAAACAGGGGGAGATAACAACTTGATGATGCCAAACTGCGGTTTCACTTGGAAAGAACACTAGAGCTTTCATAATGTAATCACGCAGCACAGTACACATCAAGTTTAATAAACTGCACGCAATTTGACAGATGTTCCTGTACATTCTTCTTGTTCCAATAATATTATTAAAAAAACAGTGGGGGTTAGACATCCACTCATTTACAAGTTACAGCCCACAAACTTGTTTTTCAAGGAAACATAACAAGATCACTGCAAATGATGTCCTTCATTAATTCAAAAGGACATCCTTCCCCGGCCTTGACTTGTTTCAAGATGAGCAATAAGCATGCATATGGAAGCCAAAACTATAATGGCTAAAACTAACAAAGTTGCCACTGTTCATCACTATAAAATGTACACAACCTTGGAAGCCCTAAAACAGCCATCAAGTATAGTGCCATCCAGTATAGTGTACTGTTCAAAAGAAAAATATCTACATTTAACAGTATTACCAGTCATAGAGTTGACTGTGGGATATCATGCAATATTTCTTATAGGCATGAAGCAGATAATAGCAAAGTCCCAAATCCAGCTCAATACATCTAGGCAGCCGATGCATTCAATAATATAACCAGGGTAAATGATACCAAAACAATTAAAACATGAGGGCACCCGTAGAACTGAAGTTGCATAGTGGCATGCAAATAATTATCAATGTTGTGAAAACCAAATGAACTGTCACCTCTTGAGTATCTCTACTGTTAGTAACTGGCTTGTTGTCATTGTTTTCCAGCACAATGTGACGAAACTGACTGTTGGGGACATCTTTAATAATATGCCACTTCACAGGAAACTGCCCAGACCACTTATCCTGTTGCCAGAAATCCACATTCTTGTCAAAGTCCACAGGTCCAACCATCTCGGCCACTCCACAGAACTGTGCACTGGCATTCACCTGTATGTGACGGTACATTGTATAAACATGTCATGTTTCAGTGAGTAACACAGTGGTCATAAATCTCCAGATAACACTTCTCACTAAACAAGTTTGATAATGAACGAGCATAATAGTTTGTGAAATAGATGGCCTGAGAACCAATGGCATCATGAAGATTAACACCTAAAAAGAAGATTTAGAGATTGTTAAACAACCTCACAGATCTTTTTGCTTCTATAAAACAGTAATCAGCAAAAGTAAATGCATTAAAGGCATGTTAAGACCACTGAATTGTGAGTAAAAAATTTTCTTGTCTGTACCATAAATCAAGGCATTTTCTAGATTCTCAAGTGCCACCAACCAACTTCAAGAGTGAAAAACAACACAATGCCCTAAGATGGGCACATAAAACATGGATCCTGTTCTAGAAGAATTTTGGCAAGGAAATATCTATCTCAACTCCACCATCCTTTGCATGACATCGCCTCCATTTCACGTTCTCAGTTTTTAATGTTTCTAGCAGCTTAGTCAAATTATTCCAAGTTGGGTGAAATCACCCTTACTTCCAATTATAAAACACATGCACTGAAGATTAAGTTAATTACTGAAAACAACAGAAAGATCGGGCATGTCCCATGATTTTCCTTTGCTTCACGATAAGCAGCATCTAATTTCTTGTTGCCATTCGGAGTGCTTGCCCAAACACCATACTTTATACTCTTATGAACATTATCTTCACTGTACGATTTTATGACAAAGAACTTTGCATCCTTATAATCAGTAGCAAAATCCACTTGGTTGTGAGATTCACTATGAACATCAGCAACTGCCTTCTGGTGATTATCAACTACAGAAGCATTTTCTGTTGCCTGACTCCTAGGCTTGAATGCCCTAGGTCCCCTATTTCGCTCGCTTAGTGTATCAAGTGCAATAGTACAGCTGCATGAAAAGTCATTGCACCTCCCCTCTTGTCTTCCTTCATGAAGTGTTGGCCAGTTTCGACCATTTGTTCCAAAAATGGAAGAGGGCAAAACATCATACCCAAAATCTCGATCGTTAAGACCTTGAGGAACACATTTATAGCTGGGACTTCGATGAGATCCAAGCCCATAAAACAATTCTTTTCGTTGAGAAACCTGCAAAAATATCTTTGTTAGACAACAATCTTAAAACCAGACAAATGTAGTTCAATCAGGCTCAAAGAAGCACCCAGAACAAAACTTATTGATCTCTAGTGCTCCACTAGACAGCAATACTTCTCGGAATCAATTGATAAGAGAATCACAAATGTAAGGACATATCAGAATCATAAGACTCCACAGTCAGGACAGTGCCTTTGAATTTACAGCACATCTCTACTACATGTGAGATGACAGTATAAACAGCTGCATGCCAAAATACAGACTAAAATGTGCAAGTTTACTTAAATAGTCGCCCCAAAGATTCCCGACTAAAATTAGAAAATAAACTGATTCTTCTAATTACTTACTAATTACTACTAGACAAGAGAGAGAAAAACGTATTTTTCTAAATATAATAAGCAATTCCTAAACAATGATAAAATAGGCTCAAACCACCAGTTCTAGCCAACCCCTCTTATCATTATCAGATAATGACCCCTCAATAAAGTATCTAGAGAATGAGTGTGTATGTACGACTGTCTTCTTTATTTAGTCATAATAAGCACAGGCAGATTTCCTTAAAAAAAATCAGATTTTGCCTCTAAATAGGCACCAGAACAAATAAAAGTGCAGCAATGGCATATTTGAAACATGTAACTGAAGTAATGACTTGGAGATCCTTAAGCTCGATAAAGAACCACAATTTTTATAAGCACTATATAGAAATGTCCATTCAAGATTAAAAACCTGGAAACAAATCATAAACCTTCCAATTCTCAAAAAAGAATGCTTGCTTTCTGTTATTTTTCTTTCTCTATAAGGGAAAAAGCAGGTCATAGATTAGAAAACTAACCATTCCACAATGATTCACAGACAAACCTACTGAACCGATTTGCTTTGGAGAAGCTGCTTGTGATGAAAAATGCACCAATGTACTCTTCCCATTTGAGGGTTTTGACCAATCTGCCCACAATTCACCGCTTTCAATTCCCTCAAACCCTTGCTGCAAGAATTTAAAACCACCAGAGTGTTGAGAAAAGCTGCTTCCACCACCCAAAGATCCTGGCGGAGGCAGGTAACTTGGCCTAGGCCCCATTCTGTTGCCATCCCCTGGCAGCTCAATGTTGTCTGGCAATTTAGTTTGAGAGAATGGGTCTTGTGCAGCAACATATGAAATGTTTTGTGAAACAAGGTGCTGGTGATAACGTGGATCCGAGTTAGGCAGCTCTCGTGCATTATATAACCGGCCATGACCACTAATAGAAGGCAGCACTGGCATGAATGGGCCAAGTGATCTTTGTTGCATTTGAGGGTGGCCATGGAATAGAAGAGATGAAGAATCACTGTAGATGCCCTGCATCAAATTTAAAAGAGAACCAGTCCATCACCTAAGAACTACTGAGAGATGGGAACAGAAGTGGAATTGGAGGAGTGAGGGCAAGGAAATATTGTTACATGAGAACCATTTTCCAAGCACTCAACATTGGTATCTGGAAAACATGTGCCCAGTCTGCCAATCATATTGCCATAACCTGAGTGACGTCACAAAGTATGATGTAAGGAAAATAAGAAACATAGCTGTTTTGCTATATATATATATATATGATTCTAGTGCTCCATGCTAACACACGATGCCCTAGTGAACATGATCTTACACAGCTGATCACTGATGAGTGGACCATTCATTCATAATATACACAATCATAATGGAACAAGAACCATTTACGTTTAAAAGGGGGAGATCTATCATAACATTCTGCAGACAGCGTCATTCAAATGCACAAAGACTTGGAAGTAAGAAAAAAAATTAAAATGTAATAAAAAAACATGGCAACAGGCAATGCTATAGAGATTAACAATTACCAAAATAAAACTATATTCTGAACTTCTGAACTGTCATATCTGAAATAAGTAATTTTATTGATTTTCTACCGTTTTAACATTTATTACATTTAAAGTCCAATTGATAAAACAAGATAATCATAACATTCTGCAAACAGCATCATGAAAATGCATGAAGACTTGGAAATAACGAAGAAAAAACCAGTGCATACTAAAAAAAACATGGCAACAGACAAATCCATTGAAACCACAACAATACCGCTATTTTGAAAACTTCTCGGTTATCATATCTGAAGCAAGTATTTAATTATTTGAAGCAATACAACAATATCTGAAGCAGGTAATTAATATTGACCTTGTATCTAGTTGATGTTAATTACATTGAAAGTTCAATTGATAAAAAGAGATCAAGCTTTTGACAAATCAAGAACCATGAGCACAAATGTCAGTCTAAATGGAGAAATGCCCCACCATCATCATCTCAAAAAATAATAGATATCAGATAATTACATAACCCGAATTTACATTTTGACCCACCAGTCAACGAAAATGCACCTTTTAGCTTGCATGTCTAACACGAAAACAATAATCCGATGCATCCTACTCTCTTATGTTTGCATCCAAGTATAAATAACTAACCTCCGCGGTAGACTGACTGTATCCGGGAAGGAGATGCATTATTTGAAGCATCAACTCTCAGAGGACCAGCGCTAATAGCAACCTTGCTAGGATCAACCACATTTTCATCCATAGCAAGAGAAGGCTGACAATAAATTCCAAAACATTAGTCATCACACACCAGTATAACATAAATATCGACAACGTAGATTATACTCGGAATGCACTAGCAACTACCTGATCCTTCAACGTGTTTGGACCAGCAGATTTCTCTTTTAAAATTATTCGAAGCTTCAGCAGTACCTAAAATAAACATAAATTGCATATGTAGACGGCGACCGAAAACATGCAAGAGTTTGCTAGAGTTAAGGAATGCTCCAAATCTCATGATTAATAGTGTTAGAAATTAAAGAAATATTGTCCATGATCGTCTTAGATTTTTCATCAAAACAACTCATTTGCTTTCCTTTTGATTTAAAAATAAAATATTTCCTTCCAAAAAAGGAAAAAAAACGAAACGGCAGTGCGTTACTTCTCTAATTCAACCACCCCGAGAGAAGCAGAAAATCAGTTAAAACTAAAAGAAACAATCGGTTATAATTAGCATACCAGTGGATGATGATGCTAACCGATCATCGATTACAGCAGTGGCTGCTTTACTCGCTGTGTTTGTGAGTTTGGTGGAGTGTGGTTTGGTGTTTGGCAGTGAGCGGGTGAGTGAGGAGAGAAAAAGCGGTGGTTTTAGGGTAGAGAAAGAGAGAGAGAAAGAGAGAGAGAGTCGATAGAAATTAGAAGCAAGGTAGTAGCAGTAGTAGTGTGTTTTTGGGGTAATGGAGGTGAGGGGACGCGCCACGCCGCAGCCGATTGAGATAACTGCAACTTTCACATTTTCGCTGCCCAGTTGGCTCGTCCTTACTTGTCCACCTGCTCTTCATTCTCACCGTCATGCCCTATTCTACGTTTATTTAGACTAGCTTTTTTTTCCTTTTTCTTTTTCGTTAAAGGACAGCGTGGTCTTTTAAAAAGAAAATTACAAGGGATTTTCATGAAAACAAAAGAAAATTTAAAAAAAAAGATAGAAATTTGCAATATTGCAGTTTTCGTAGATGGTAAGGAAGAACAATTTTAATTAAGAAAAGGTGTTTGAGATCAAATTTGGCTGTGATCGTAATTTAATATAGTAAATGTTGAATTCATTCCAGTGGATATCCAGTTTTTTAAACATTTTTATATAATTACATTTGATAATATAAAATCAGGAGAAAAAAATTCAACTATACTAATTCCGTACATTTCTATATCACTTAGCATTTATCTTGCTACGATTTATTTTTTCACGTATTAATGATTTTCTCATTCATTATATTATTATCATGTTTGTTGCTTTGTCACAATCTTCACGGTTGCGCTTCATTGTCTCCCTCTTGTCTCCAGTTTACCACCACACCTTATTATTTACATTAATATTATTGTAATCACCGTTTTGCCACTGAAATAGTTGTGGCCTGCTAGAAAACTGTTTGTTGCGTTTTAAACTGTAATTCAAATGAAAAAATAATCAAAGTGATATTTTTTATTTTAAACCACATTTTGAATTGAGGCATTTGCCGCGTAAATAATATATATAATTCATTGCCATGTATAGTGGTAGAAAATGAATTTCAAGTAGGAAACTAATTGAATTGAGATTTAGCTTCGTGACCAATAGGTCCTATACAGTAAAAGGCTTTGTTTTTAATAAAGAAAACCGTGCGAAATATGAAGCTCCACCAAAGAAGAAATTTAAACCGGGAGACTAAAATGCCAAATAGTATCTAGGATCATATGATTAGTGTGATCTGTTTTCCAAAAAAAACCGTCTCTTAATTAACTATTCACGCAAAGAAGTTATTTATTTTCTGATTTGTTTTATTTTTTTTTGTCAAGGCAAAGGTTAATGGTCATCTTTGGAGCTATAGAGCTGGTTTATTTTTATATTTTAAAAATATTTTAAAAAAATATATATTTTTTATTTGTTCAAATTATTTTTTTATGTTTTTAAATTGTTTTTGTGTACTGGTATCAAAATTAATTTTTTTAATATATATATTAATATATTTCTGAACGAAAAGTATTTTGAAAAATAATCACTACCAAACTCTCAAACGTCTCTAAATATTGGTAAAAACACCTAAAGGGCGTGAAAATGCATTGATTTACTTGGATTTGAATAATAAAATTATTTCTTCCCTTTTATTTAAAAAAATGTCACTAAGATTTAACTAGTTTTTTTTTTTACATGACTCATTTGTTATTATAGGAATGATCGGGGGCATCTTGATTATTTTACATTCTTTTATACGGTGTAATTACCTAGTTGCCTTGGGAAAAAAACGATTAGCTCAGGTCTAAGAGTCTTTTTGAATTTCTACTATTATTAGCATGGTAAATTGATTTTATTGTCCTTGGATTAAAAAAATTCAAGACTTGCCTCCAGGGGCTAATTCTTCCTTTCACTCTAGTTTTTTCTTTTTTTTATTATCAGGCGCAATATGGTATTTTAGTGTGGGTGTGGAAGTTGTTGATGCTTATACGTCATCATGTAAGAGGTGCATGTGCACTTTGAGTGACATGTGAGACGCATTTCAACCGCCAATGATGTCTTTTTGCCATGTCTTTAGAAGTGTTGCCAAGTTCTCTTCCTCTTGGCATGGCGCGTTTCGGCAGTGGCAAAACGGTTTGTTGCCAACGAGATTCTTTTATATATTTTTTCTCTCTCATCCCTTAAAAAAATCAAGGTAGCCCTCCTTTCTACTAATGTTTATAATCCTTATTATTTTGATTTCTAATTTTTATTCTAGGCTATTTTATAAAAAAAATATTTGTTTTCAATTCTATCATTCATTCTCAATTAGTTATATATATATTTTTTTTCAATTTGATCCTTATTCTTTTGATTTATGATTTTTTTTATTGACTATTCTGTAAAAGTTTTGTTAGCTTTCAATTGCATTATTCAATCTAAATTTATGGTATATTATTTTTTCAATCTTGCCCTTGTTCTTTTTATTATTTATTCTTTTGTTAAAGTTATTTTTCTTTTCAATTTCACCATTCTATTGAAATTTTGTAATTTCTCTCTAATTTGTTTTTTTATTTTGATTTTTATTCTCGTTATTTTAATTGTTATTTTTTTGTTTTTAATCCTTTTATATAATTTTTTTTTCCGATTTCATCATTTAATGTTTGGTTTGGTAGGAGTTGGGCTTCACGGTTTTTCATGTGCGTTGTTTTCGATCTAATAATCTGAGTCACAAGTTTAAAAAGTTAATGTGTGTTGACATTTATTTTTATTTGCTTTATATAGAATCTTTCACTATTTAAAAGTGATTTAGGTTATTTAGGGTATTTTTATTTGTCATTCGTTCTTTTTTTATTTAACTCATTTTTTATAAAAATAATATTTTTTGTTTGAATTAAATTAATTGTTGCATCACATGCTAACTTCTTGATATTTTTGTTTACTAGAATTGAGCTCTTTATTTTCTTTTGATTTGGGTTTCGTGGGGTTATCATGATATCATTTTCTATATTGTAGATTTCATGGATTAATCATGAGTGGTCTAAATCGGTCTAGTGTGTCACCGTCTTAATATTTTTTTTAAAAAAATATGTTGTTCAATATGCCACCGTCGCAATATTTTCAAAATTTTTCTTCTAATATGCATTGATTTTTTTTAAGGTTAAAAAGAAATTATTGACAAAAAAATCCAGTTATTATTGTACTTCATTTACTGTTGAAATATAATAAAAATAAAAATAAAAATAAAAATCAAATGTTTGAATGAAAATAAATGTTATCATTTAAACATCAAACATGTGTTGTTTTATAAGGTAACGAGATGACTTGCCCGCGCGCTGCCGCGGGCTTATAAAACAAATGCACTTGATAGTGTTATAATTGTGAACCAGCGCTAGATAAGTAATAGAAATTAAAGGTATGATGGAGCAAATATTTCATGACGGAAAAAAAAAAGTTGTGTTGGTGATCAAAAACTTAGAGACTGAACAAAATGATTTGTAGCAATCTACAGTGTTTTGTGAGGAAAGATACAGTGCTTTCACCACATGATTTAGCTTTTCAGTTAATAAAAAGCAAAAAAAAAAAATACAAAGCTAAATTCTCTACCAACTTAATATTAAAAAAAAACCCAACAAAGATAATTTTGGAAGGAAAAAAACCCATGAGAAAAGATGTTGAAGTAATTGACAATGTTTTGTGAAGAAAATTATAGCGTTTTTCCCAATAAAATAAACTAAAAAACTATTTAGAGAAATATTATAGCAATTCATAGTGTTTTATGAGAAAAACTACAACACTTTCTTCATATGATTTAGCTTTATTGTAATTATAATTCTTAACCAACTCAATATTAAAAAAAAATCGACAAAGATAATTTTGGAAAAAATCATAAAAAAAACACATGGAAAAACACTACAACAATTCACAGTGTTTTAAAAAAAAACAACAAAGCTAAATTCTTAATCGGCTCAATATTAAAAAAAATCAACATAGATAATTTTAGAAAAAAAAACAAACACCGAAAAAAGGAGAAAAAATCATGTTGGAAACACTGTAGCAATTCACAGTGTTTTGTGATGAAAGCTACAGTGCTTCCCCACATGATTTAGCCTTATTTGTAATGACTTGTAATTGTAATTCACAAACAACTCAATATCAAAAAAATAAAATTGAAAAAGATAATTTGAAAAAAATTATAACAAAAAAAAACTATGCGGAGAAACACTATAACAATCCACAATGTTTTATGAGCAAAGCTACAATACTTTCCTCACATGATTAAGCTTTATTACAAAGTTAAATTTTAACCAACTCAATATATATAAAAAATAAAATGGACAAGAATGATTTTGGAAAAAAATATTACAAAAAAAGAAAACACAAAAGAAACTGGAAAAAAACTATGTGAGGAAAAACTGTATCAATCCATAATGTTTTTTGAGGAAAAACTTGTATTTACTTGTAATTACAATTCTTAACCTGCTTAATATTTAAAAAATAAAATTGTCAAAGATAATTTTAGGGAAAAACATAACGAAAACAGAAAAAAACCATGTGGGAAAAAACATTGTAGCAACCAATAGTAATTTTCGAGGAAAGTTAAAGTGTTTTCCTCACATATTGTAACTGTAATTTTTAACCAGCTCAATATTAAAAAATAAAATAAAAAAAGATAATTTCGGAGAAAATCATAAAAAAAAACCATGCAGAGAAACACTGTAGCAATAAACAATGTTTTAAATAAAAAAAATTACAAAACTAAATTCTCAATCAGCTTCATATTAAAAAAAAATCAAAAAATATAATTTTAAAAAATAAAGAAATAAAATAGAAAAACTATGTGGAAAAACATCGCAGCAATCCACAGTATTTTCAAGAAAAAAATTACAAAGCAAAAATTTTAACCAAGTCAATATTTAAAAAGTAAAATCAACAAAAATAATTTTGGAAAAAACAAAAGAAAAAATAAATGAAAAAAAAGAAAAATTAGGAAAGTTGAAAAAAAAGTAATTTTGAAAAAAAAATTGAAAAAAAAAAAGTGGGGAAGAATCACTGTGGATTACTGTTGTAATCCATAGTGAAATATGTGTGGGGGAATAGTTAAAACAATCAAAAAATATAATTTTAAAAAATAAAGAAATAAAATAGAAAAACTATATGGAAAAACATTGCAGCAATCCACAGTATTTTCAAGAAAAAAATTACAAAGCAAAAATTTTAACCAGGTCAATATTTAAAAAGTAAAATCAACAAAAATAATTTTGGAAAAGACAAAAGAAAAAATAAATGAAAAAAAGAAAAATTAGGAAAGTTGAAAAAAAAATTAAAAAAAAATTGAAAAAAAAACAAAAAAAAGAAAAAAGTAAACAAAAAAAATAAAGAAAGAATCACTGTCGATTACTGTTGTAATCCACAGTGAAATGTGTATAGAGTAACAGTAATTCCCCCACACAATTTAATATATTAGTTAATATTTAAAGGGTTAATAATGATTCTATAACTAAAAAGAACTTTAAAAATACTTAAAACACAAAAATACAGCAGTGCACGCGTAAGGTTTAATCAAATCATTAGTGTTTCCATCTACTCGAAAAAAATGTAATGTTTTAATTCTTTATTCCTGTCTTGTATTATCAGGGAAAATAACAATAATGAAATATAGTAATCTTCCAAAAGCTTGAAGATATTAAAAAACCCTCTTTTGCAATTTCAAGGAATATATTTCAAGGAATAAAATAACAGAATATATTCCTCGAAGAGAGGAGATACATTGCCAGCATAATGTGAGTTTGATTTAAGGAATAAATTCGATAATTAAGAATGCGTACTTCCTCTTTTAACTTTTCTTCAATTTCAAGCCTTGGAATCAGTGTTTAAGATGATTTATTTCTTAAACATAGAGACTTAATATTGGTAGATTCTAATGATCGTAAAAAATATATTATTTCCATCATCCATATAAATAGCAAACTATTTTAAAAAATCAATTGAAAAAAAAAACCTAAAAAAATCAATTTAAAAAAAGACACTAAAAAATAAAATCAAAGTTTAACCACGTCAATATTCAAAACTCGTGACTCTAATCATTAAATTGAGTTACCCAACAGAAGACAAACTTGAAAAAATACAAAGTAAAATTATCAACAATCTAAAATTAAAAAAAACAAATAGCAATCGAAGAAATGAGAATAAAATATGATATAAAATTTAAATAAAATAAAGCAATGGGTAACATAATTGAAAAATAAAATAATAAAAAATAAAATATTACAATTAAAAAAATGATGATTAAATTTAGTATAAAAATAAAATATTGAGGAATGAAATTAAAAAATAAAATAAATCAAGAAAAAAATAAAAGCAAAAAAAATAACAATTAAAATAACATAAATGAAATATGATACATGAATTGAAAGGAGAAAAAAAATTAATTTTATAAATTAATCTAAATAAAATAAATAATAATCAAAATAATATGAATCAAATTTAGGTGAAAAAAAATTTAAAGCGTTGTTTTTAGAAACTAGAGGCTCAGGGGAAAAAACGAGGTGGAAAGAAAAAAAATAAAAAGAAAAAAAATAACACCGGCACCAAACTAGAAATTCATTAGGTATTTGTGTTGCCCATAAATAAAGATGCTATTAGAGAGATTCAAACGTCGCCCAAAAAACCATTGTTATGCTAGTTAAAGATGCCTTGTACACAACCCTAATAGCATGATGATCTCCCATGCACTAACTCTTATATTTTATGGATCAATTATTTTTTATTTTTAAATAATATTTTATATTTATTAAAATATTAAATTATATCAACTTAATTATAATAAAAAAAACAAGTGGAAAATACTAAAAGCCTTTAAAGACAAGCTTAATAATTTTTATTTTTAAGAGTAATACAATAATTTTATCATGTTTATGAAAAGATAAAGGCGATGAAGCCCATTGACAAAAGTTTAATATTTATTTTATAAGAATAATTATGTAATTTTAACATGTAAATAACCTAAAAAGATTATTATTTTGGGATAAAAAAGACAAGAAAATGAAAAAAATATATATATTTGATTAAGGAGACAAAGATATAAAAATGATTTTGTCTCTAATACAATTTTAAAGTGAATTTTTGTATTTTTAAAACATGAGGTACGGAGGGTATATATCTCAAAAGACAATATTTATTATTTTTTATTTTTAAAATATCATCATAAAAAAATCTTAATTCTATAATTGTTAAACTATGACATGTAATAATAAAAATAGTTATTATAGTAGTTTCAAAACCCAGATTGGAGGTTGATCCAAGGTAAAGCTCGGGTCACGGGTTGGGTAAACTCAAGTTGACCCAAGTCAACGTAAAAATAAAAGTGATTATTATCATAATTTAAAAACTCGACTCGGGGGTTAATCTGAGACAAGATCGGGTCATATGTGGAGTTGATTGTTGACCCATTCAACATAATGATAAAAATAATTATTATTATAATTTTAAAATCGGTTTAAGGGTTAACCCAAGACAAGCTCATGGTCATGCATTTGAAGAGTCAACACAAGAATAAAAATATTTATTATCATATTTTTAAAACCAGATTCAGGGGTCAACCAAAGGCAAGACTCGGGTCACAGATTAGGAGGGTCAATCTAGGTTGACTCGAGTCAATATATGGATAAAAGTTTTTATTATCATAGTTTTAAAACTCGACTTGGGGTTGATTAGGGCAAGACTTAGGTTACGGGTTGAGTAAGTCAAACCGGATTAACCTAAGTCAACGTATGTATAAAATGATTATTAAAATAGTTTTAAAGCCCGATTTTAGAGCCGGCCTGAGATAAGGGTCAAGTCAGGGATAAGAGGGTCAACCTGATTGACCTAATCTATTTACTTTTGTTTTTTAATAAATCAACCTTTTTTGACCATTTTTTTCAAAAAAAATCAACGAATTTTTAACTCATGATTTATCCCATGTCGAATTGGGTTTTTGATAAATTCAGGTTGAGTCAATTATTTTTTTAGTTTTTTCTTAAACTCAAACTAGCCTAGACCTTGGGTCGACCTAATTTCCAGTCATCCCGTCAGGCCAATCATGGTTTTATAACTATAATTATTATAATATTATTAATTTCAACACTTGATATGAACTAAAGTTAAAAAACAATATATAATTATTTTTCTAGATGTGTAAGTTTGACAATAATATATATTAATAATAAAATAATTATTTTTATAATTTATTTTATTTTATTCAATATAATCAAACATAATACATAGATAATTACCTTATTTTAGTGAGCTGTATCAAGCAGAATTATATTACTATC
>Ga0325414_1002548_pt1 | contig 18544 bp, 6 predicted proteins | sample PopdelMetagenome_8_FD_206183 | JGI IMG/M metagenome (GOLD analysis project Ga0325414, IMG submission 206183) | Populus deltoides microbial communities from Bellville, Georgia, United States - Leaf-PdKOR-R3 | ecosystem: Host-associated > Plants > Phyllosphere > Phylloplane/Leaf | place: USA... | reverse complement strand
CAGGTCCAGTGTGAATTGTACCATCTTTTCCGCTTTTGTTGGGCAGCGTTTGGCATGCTAGTTTTCCGGTAATATCATTGTGTAACCGTTGAGATTGTTTTTAATTATGTAGGGCCCGTGAGGGGCAGTAGCCCCGGCATGTCTTGGGTTTATTAGGACAAGATTAGGGAAGGAACCTCGGCGTGGGCACTCCATTGTTGGGTCAGCCAGAGGACATTTCCCTACCTAGAGCACAGGAAGAAACCCTAAAATAGACAGCCTTGTTCCCATGTGCTCAAATTTAAGAGCAACATTCCAAAATACCAACCTCTTTTGTGCCCCTCTCCTCCTCTCTCTCTCTCTCGGCCGAATAAATATTCTTTTCGGGAACAAGGGAGTAAGTTAGGCTCCTTTGCGGTCCCTCCACACACACATCCCTTTCACTGGCGCATTTAAATAAGAGCTAATTCTTCCCGTCCTCGAGGTAAAAAAACCACTCCTAATTAAGTTTTATTATTCCTTCCTAAAAATAATATTCTTATCACTATAATTCATTGTCAACTAAATATTTTTTTATTACTCAAATATTATGCATTAAATCAACGAGTTATTTAAATATAGAAAAGAAATGACCTAAACTAGTGATATGCTCTGTAGCAGAAGACACCGAGGAATAACTGCAAATAAATTGATTTCTGAGGAATAACTACTAGTGATATGCTCTGTGCATGTGGGGCAGTGCTCTATAAATGAATGAAAATGACGATTGCAAATACGCAAAATGGGGGTCTTCAAAGTTCACGTTCCTCGGAAAATAATAATATTCTCCTTCCGATCTCGGTTTAGAGCTTAGGGTTCGCATGTGAGAAGCATTTAATTTGTCTCTACTAATCTCTACCGATCATAGAAGCATCTGGAGGACTCAAATTGAGTTTGAGTTGATATATAGCCCTAAAAAACCTTCTACTACGTACGTACGACCTCGAGTTGATAGTTTCAAACATTGAAAGCCATGGCAAGATGAAAGGAGCCCTAAAGTTCTTAACACAGGGGGAAAAAAAGGGAAGGTAATAAATATTAAATGTGATTAATATTTTTTTTAGCCGGAGAAGAGCTAGCGGATGAATGACAGACGATAATGTTGAATTTTTTAGAATCAGGGGTAAGACTTTAGATCAGAAGAATGGAGGTTGAAAACTTCACCTTCACTCCCCTTTCCCTCCATTAAGAATTAGATCTCCAGACGATTCTTCCGACAACTTTGAAAGATCAACCTCCCTTCACTTCCCTCCTCCTCCTCCTCCATCTTTACTTATTTCCATAATAAACTGTAAAATATTGTTTCTTTTTATCAGAACTCGCTTTTTTAATTTACTAATAGAACATAACCAAATATGAATTTTGGTGTGGATTCCTTGGAGGCGTAAATAAAGGGTGGGCCCAAATACTAGCACCCGCATAAATAGGAAAAAAAGATGGCATTGCAAAATATTAAAAAGCTATTATTATCACACTTATTAATACTTTTATATATTATTCTATTCTGGGGAAGTACGTTGACTTCGGCATAACTAACCCTTAGTCTGACTTTTCTTCTGCAAAATGGTTTTATTATCATTAGTATTATTGAGCACACCGCGCGCATTATAAGAAAAGCCATGTATAACTTATCTACACACATAAACAACGGTTGTTATCGTCTATAATGACAGGAGTACCAAGGTACTTTTCACCTAAAAAGGAAGAGCACCAAGGTCCAACCTGGCATCACTAGTAAATCCAAAAAGGGCAGCAATGGTGGTATTAGATTGGCCATGTGTCTTGCACTTATAGAAAATTATAAAACAAAAATAAAAATACAGTCAAAAAAATATATTGTTGATAAATTATGGTGATAATTACCGATAGAACAAGATGTCGTTGTTTTTATCGTTGAATACCGAGAGATTTACATGTGGAAATCTAGGAATGAAAAAGAAAAAAAAAACATGTATTCCTTCATTATTTCCATTAGAAAATATAACATGCCAATATTACAGACGCAAATATGATGGAAACTATGATATGCCAATATTACCACATCGAACTAATTTCATATGTAAAACATCAATGTGTAATTAAATTGACTTTAATGTACTATTTTTATAAAAACTTTGAACGATGACTGCTGTGATTTTATTATGATGTTATAATTGAACAAAATTTGTGTTATTGTGTTGTGATTTTCCTGCATTAACAAGTTGTATAGATATGGAATACAAAAACATTGGGGGAAAAATTATTGTTTTATACTGATAGAACTATCGACGGAATATAAAATACAACATAAATAATTACCAACAGACTAAGTCTCTCGGAGAGTTCCAGAAAGTTGCAAAAAAAAATTACAGGACTTTTTCACTGACAATTACAAATGGAATTATCATCGGACTAAGTCCCTTAAAAAGTTCTAGAGAGTTGGAAAACAATTACAGAACTTTGCCACTGAAAATTATAGATCACAGATGGAACAAAATTTCATCGGAGAATTTTGGGGGGATTTGGGAAATTTTAGGTGTTCTAAAAAAAATTCAATGTTAATTAATGATATAACTAACAAACATTAAAAATTAATAAAAATTTCTTCTTTTCTTCTCACTATTGTCTATTTCTTCTCTCCATCTCTCATCTCCTTATCTTCCTCTCAATTTTTTCCCATCCTTTGTCCCTCTCTTCACCTCTCCCTCCATCCTCAATGCTAGTGACAAGTGAGAAGCCTTCATCCTCCATGCTAGGTAAATCTTCCCTCTCCCATCCACTTGCTCTTTCCTTTTCTTTATTGCTAATATTTAGGTTGAATGTGAATTTTTTGGGGTTTTGTTTTTTAGTGAAATCATTTAAAAAAAACAAATTATTGTATTATGGTTTGGGTTAATAGTGATGAATTTCACATTTATATCCATTATTTTGCTTATTTTGTTATGAAAATGAAAAATTCCTAAATTTAGGAATTTAGGGTTTATGTATGGATGTGTTTGGAAAAATGAAATTGAGTGAATATTGGTTAGTTTTCTGTTTGTTTCTGCGTTTCAAAAGCGCTTTTCATAAAATTTAAAATTTTTTATTTTTTTATTAACTTTAAATTAATATGTTTTTAGTGTTTTCAAATCATTTTAATGTGCTGATGTCAAAAATGATTTTTAAAAAATAAAAAAACATCATTTGCATGTATTTTAGCACGAAAAGCTATTTGAAAAGCAACCGCAACCACACTGTCAAACACACTCGATAACATGGTTAAGGCTTGAATTAAAGAAATTGAAAACAAAATTTTGAATTTTAAGGTCGACCATGCTTAGTGATTTTGGGGGGTTATGAGAAAATTCAGAGGGAATGTTAAATTATGCATCTTGTTTATTGTTTGGGATGTATATGACTTGTTATAGGGTTAAATTAGGGAAATAAAAAACCAGAAGTTGAATTGTTTTATGGCTAGCCATGTTGGGAAATTTGGAAAAAGTTGGGAGATTGAGTATATGTATTTATTTTTGGTATTTTAATGATGTTGGCCATGTTTAGGTTTGTTAAAAATGAGTAAATATGGATTTCTAAAAGAAATTACATGTTATGGTTATGTGTGGTAATATGAAAAATAATATAATTATGTAAATTTGGTAATTGAGATGATGTTATTATGTTTTAAATGGATTGACATGGTGATGGAATGTATTGAATTTGGGTAGCAATAATGTGCAATAATTGTAAAATATATTAGCATGTTAAGATGTTAATTGAATTTTTAAAATGCTTATAAATTAAATTAGTTATAAATAAAATCAACTGATTTGTGGCTTTATTTATTGATGCGTATTTACAGGTAATAAATTTTAGGTAGTCTCTTATATAGGGAAGGTGTTGTCGATTTTTCTTTTTAAAAAATATGATATAATGATATTGTTATTAACTTTTTTATACTTAATTTGTTTAGATAATAAAGAGAAGATCATTAGAGAGTAATATAGACAAGAGCGCTACTGGTTCTTCTAACAGCATTTCTGATGACTATGAGCCGTTAGGTGCTAACCGTGACTAGACACTTAGGCATTAGCACCCTCTCTCAACGCAAGCTCATTAAGCGCGAGGGTGACTCAAAGAGAAGGTGTCCCTTCCAAGTAAGATGTATTATCGATGAATTGACTGACAAATATAAATCACCGATGATATGTTTTCCGATAATATTTTTCCATCCTTGATTCCATTGGATCAAAGGGATGAAAAACTATAAGTCAAGCATAAAAAAAAGCACCTTAGATGAACTCAAGTTGGTCCATTATTGGACAAGTTCTAGAGTTTATCATTCAAGTCATTATGATGTCATAGTCAACCATAAATAATAAAGTAATTAAATAGCAATAAAATCATAGAAACATCCATAAAGGTCACTTGTATAAAAAATGAATGAAGAAAAGAAAAATAAAAGGAGACTAAAAGGGAAAATAAAGATGATAAACTATAAGGGAAGATGGTAAAACTTACTGATAAGAAAATTCAAGATATTATTAAAAATAGATCATATAAGATTAACTTAAAACTAAAATTATATAAGCTAACCAAAACTAAAATTATATGATTTCAACCCTAATGGCTATCTAAATTGCTTATGGCTGTCTAAAACGCTTAAGATCTAAAAGAACTTTTATATAAAATACATTACCTAAAACATTAAAGTGCATTTTCATTGACATTCAAAGGTAGAGCCTAAACTTGTTATTTAATGCCATTTCTAAGTCTAAAATGATAAAAAAAAAAAAACTTTAATAATATGGATAAGGTTTTAAAAAATAAAGTAAAATTATTCAAATAGTTCATAATGATGTTCAATGAGAAAATACAAAAGATAATAAACGTGACAACCTCTACCATTATATCATCACTAATAGAGATTATAAATAATGATGAATTTAGAAAGCCTTTATAATGAAACTAATTGATACCATACAAGAAATAAAGTTATATAAATCTCTAGGAACTTATAAAGACAATAACACAAAAGATATAAAAGGAAAACCTATCAACCCAAAAGGATAGGTCAGAGGAAAAAAACTATCAATGTTCATATAAAAAAGGTGGTTTTAGAAAAAAGAAACATAGAAAAGGAGATTTAATACTCGATTTGGATTAGTCTTATAGCCAATGTATGAGTTTAAATACATGCCTTTAAATAAGAGAAGAATTAATATTCTTTTAATCATAAGAGAGAGATGATTTGAGGTGGGAAAAATAATATATAGGAATTAATTGATAGATGGTTATTGCATGTTTTATTGCTAATAGAATTATGTAAAGATGAAGGTAGATAAATTATTCATGAATTGCCTTTACTCAACCTTTTTTAAGTGTTAATCTTTCCCTACTACTAGATAGTTAATTTTCCAACCCTCTAAGGAATGTGAAAGTTAAGCAGTGACCATGTGGTTACAAAGAAAAGCTAATAAAAAAATCTAAAAGAAAATATTATTGTTATGGTAAGAATTCTAGATATAAAAGAAGAAGAAAGACTATAAGAAGTCTACCCCAATTAATGAAGTTTATAAATTAGTCTTGATTTGAAAGAACTCAAGTAAGTGTATTATGGTAAAAGGTTGTTTGGATGGATGAATAAAAAAGGAAATAAGGAAATGGTTTAAAAATAATGTTGAAGTTTCACTTAGAAACTAAAGGACATATATAAAGTTCTCCCTAAGGTAATCATTAGTAAGTTAATTATTAATAAATAATGTTGACAAAAAAATATAAAAAAATTGGTTTGTAGAATGATGAAAGTAAAAAAGACAAAGGTTGATACCTTCCTGACAATTGAGTTTATCAAAGTAGATTACTTGGAGTGGTTGAAAAATATGGTATTGGTTAAAAAGAAAACTAGAAGATCATGAATGCTTGTAGACTTTATAAATTTGAATGAATTTTTCCTAAAAATAGTTTACCTTTATTGAGGATTGACAAGTTGATGAATGTTTAGGATAAGATACTAGTAAATTTTTATTATTGAGTCAAATAAAAATATATATTTTTTATGACAAACCAAAGGACCTAGTATTATATTTATACTATGTCCATTTTAAGAGTATAAATGTTGGTCACTAACATATTTGTGAGAAAAAAATTAGCATATCATTATAAATATATATTAATGATATATAAATAAAAATCATGACAGTAGCGTCTTATCTTATCAATTTATAAGAGGTCTTTGTAATAATAAAGAAATGTAAATCCTAATAAATATGGATTTAAGTGTTTTTGATAAAATTTTATTGAATTTATAGTGACAAAAAGGTGAATTAAGAAGAATATATAGAAAACATAGGCCATCATGGATAGACAAACTCCTCAAATAAAAAAAATGAGATTAAAAAAAGTGGTTGCTTTGAATGGATTTAGGATGTTTTCTATTGGAAAGTGCCTAACGTTCATTATGATACTTAGAGATAATTTGGAACTTGAATGGAATATAGATGACAAGAAAACTTCAAGGGATAAAATTATTTGATTGTCAGTTCTTAGTTGATTGATATTATATTAATGGAAAAAAAATATTTTAAAAAAAAACAGTTGTGTTTGTATCTTGTAGTGTTTGAAAGATCATTAATGTAATATTATTAAAAAAAAAATGGGTATAAAGGTTGGTTATTATATAAATAAGATAATGAAAGATGCTAATTTATCAAACAATTAGACTTGACCTTGTTACTATAATTTAGAAAATAAAACCTTATTTTTAAGCTTTTATTATCATTCTGCTCACCAACCATCCTACTATATAGGTATGGTAAATATAACACCTCTAAAAAGCTCATTTAGTAGTTCATCATGTTTAGAGTACTAGATATTTAATATAAATCTTTTCAAACCATCAAAGCTCAGGGATCAATAGATCTTACCATTAAATATATTCCACCCAAGATCAAAAAGATTCTTTAAAAGACTGATTAAAGTTATACATGAATTGATCATCAAATAAAAATCTAATTGGATATATTTAATCCTAAATAAAACAAAAAAAAACAATAATACATTAAGCCCTAATATTTTATTTTAAATTGTAAAATATTGAGGTAGCCTATAAAATGTTAATGCTTAAACTCTAGTTAACTAGAGAGGTGAACTGAAGACTGTACAAGCTTACGATGATTTTTAATTGAAAATATAACATTTGACAAAAGAGCATGCGATCAGAAAAGAGTGGATCAAATACTTAAGTAAAGTAAAAGGTTTGATATGATGCTTTGATGAGTTTCTTTAAAAAAAAAAGATTCCCTAAATAAAGAATAGTAAGGGGATTTCTTGCAAAATTAGCAACTTCTACCGTTACAAAGACAATTTGGATAATAAAAAACTAGTCAAATTAAGCATCATACAAAAAACTTGGGTTTATACTATAAAACAAGGACCTAGTTAGATGAATCAAATTAAAGACAACTAATTACAAGGAACAACTTGCTAATAGGTATTAAGAAAGGAAATTGATCTTTAAGACAACAAATTATAAAGTTGATGGTTGTATGGGCATAAGTTTATTGCTTGTCTAAAGAGTAGGCATATTATGTCAAGAAAAATGGTCATAAGGGGTTCTGTGACAATCATCTAACAAGAAAAATGCTTGTGAATAAACTACCTAGAACAATGTTACTTTAATGTTACTATAAATAGAAATTGTGTTGAAATGGCGTGGGAGATATAAAAAGTGTTAGAAATTTAGGTATTTACACCACCAATCTACCATTACTCTCCAAAACCTTTCCAAGCCATATCCATTTCATATCATGAACATAATGTGTTAAGGCCTTTCTTGTCACTTAAGATAAAGGAATTTCTTTATAATTAGCGTTGTTTATTTTAAGAAATGTATTAAAACAAATATAGAGGCCAACATTATTGAATAGAAAACTCAACACCTTATATGAAAAAGTATCATCAATAGATTTAGTTCTTTGATGGTGTTCATAAAAGATAACATGAGTCAATTTAACAATAAAAAGTTTAAAAACTAAGAATGATTAAAGATAAACATAACATAACATTAGCTTCCCACCTAAAATTCATTAGGTAGGTAAAGAAACCAATATGGTAATCTAACATGTCTTAAAGATTAAAATTAAAACAATATAGTATTGAATTGACGAGTAGCTAGAATTCTTGTAAGCATACAATTTGACCTTAAAGAATTGGACTAGAGAAAAATAAAACACATTAAGCTTTAAGATGAAAGCTTTGATATTAAAAGAAAAATGTAACTCAAGAAAAAGAGTACAAGTGTTTGAAACAAATAACAAGCTATAAGTTTGATCTAAATAAGAAGGGGAAAAAAAAAAGCAAATGCCAAAATACAATTAGAAGTTATTTGCCAAAATATCACTAATTTTAAAAATTGATTAGTTAATTTGTGCTATGTAAAAAAAACAACCTAATGCCTCAAAGTTTTAGAGCAGTGGGACATATAAGTAAGCTCATACCAAATATAAAAGGCTTTCGTAGAGTAATAGGGAAAGTAAATCTAGAAATATTATGATTACAAGTTATAAATACTAAGATATTTTATCTTTTATAAAACTATTAAAAATAGATTTTTTTTTTTAGAATTTCAATTTTAATTTTCTTGCAAGCACAACTTTAAAAAAAACTTCAAATATGGTTCAAAGTTTAAAATGAAAAGGAATTAAAATTTATGCTAAACTCAAGTCTTAAGTAGGCATAAAAGACCAAACGTCTGACTAAGTAGACATATTAAGCCCCAATTCTTCCTAAGCACAAAAGTTCATAACTTCTACTAATTCAACCATGCTAAATTATGGCACAGATAAAAAAAAATATCCTTAGCTTCAACTAAGTTGATCATACCAAGCCTTAGTCCTCACTAGCACTAGAAATTCCCTGGCTTTAACTTTGTTAACCATATAAAGCCATAAGGTCAGCATAAAAAAAGCCAAGGATAATATATAACAAAAATAACATATTTTAAATAAATAGAGATTATCATGAATCAATTAAACAATTAAAAATTTTGATAAAAGAAAAAAAAGAAAAAAAAATATATAAAAAAATCGTTATCTTTTTTCTCTTCCTTTAACTCATAAAGGTCTCTAATGAGGTTCTTCTTTTGACTAGAAGAAAACTCTGCAGCATCACCATCCTAACACCAAAGGATCAGTAACCACCACTTCTTAGTCTTTTACAATGTTGGTCGGGGTAAGGTAAACAATATCACCAGACTTTTGATCACTCTAATAAGTTCAACTAAAATTTGTTCTATAAAAATGGTTAATAAAATATTGATTTAGCTTATAGGATCATCTCGATTTCACAAAGAAAAATAGGTGGATAAGTTGACTTGTTTAAGATATTGTAATTGTTTAATATTGGGAATAAATCATTTTATGTTGTTAGAGTCATAACCTTAGAACTAATTTCATCAATTTTAGTATCTATATTTTCTCATGTTAGAATTTTGTCCAATTTATATTTTTATAGTTCTCTAAAATAAAATTTCTACTATGTTCATAATGAATAAATGCCAATATGATTCATCATTTCTAATTCTCTAAGAGAAAAAAAGAAGAAAAATATTGATTTTATAATTAAAAGATTGATGTCATTGTTGTACCTATCCCAAAATATCATATGCTCATAGCTTATATAAGTATCAATTGAACTTACCATCGATATTTTAACTAACTCTTGTTTGCTCTTTCTTTCTTACAATAATCCCTCAATCTTTTTATCAGACCAATGGTTAATTATAAAAGTTAACTAACAAGTAAAAACATAAATAAGTCATTGAAAAAAGTTAAAATGAAAGGAGGGAAAATAGATCAATCGTGAATGACATCTTGAATGAGAAAAGTTTGGTATTAAAAGTATAAAGAGATGAGATAACCACTTGATATAAATTATCTTTTGTTTGTATATTACCATGGCAAATACCTAATCAACTTTATCCTTTATAAAGGTTTTTATTTTTTTAGATTTATTTTTTCAAGTACAAATAAATTAAGTCTTCTCTCATAAAGGTCTTCACCGTGTCCATTAGGAACCCCTTCAATACTCTTATATTTTTTGAACCTCTATGTTTTTAAGTTTTAGTGCCTGTTTAGGAGTGCTTTTCAAAAGTGCTTCCGAAAAAATTTGAATTTTTTTTTTGCTTTGAAGCAATATGTTTTTGATATTTTCAAATCATTTTGGTACGTTGATCTCAAAAATAATTTTTAAAAAATAAAAAAATATTATTGGCACATTTTTCTAAGTGAAAAGCACTTTGAAAAGCAACCACAACCACACTCCCAAATATCCTCTAATGACCAATCATGCTTTGCCAAAAAAATTAAGAATATTTAAGAAATCCACTAAAACATCTTAGGAATAACAAATGATAGGAAAGAGAAATCAAATTATGAATATTAAGAACAATTTAAATGAAACATCTTATAGAAAACATACACCATGCCTCTAAAAAAAAAACTTAAGAAGCTCTTCGTAAAAATTTCCTTATTCTTAAAATCTTTTGGCATTGTTTAACATGTTCTTATCTCAAATTTTGGTATAAAAAACACTCATTTTAACCCTTTTAGAGCTTTTCAGTTTTTCATTATAGATATAAAGGTTCATATATAATTGATAATGGACGACTAATTATGCATTAATTTGATTAGACATTTTGATGTTGGAAATTCTACAATTAGAACTCATGCTTTAAGGTAAAATGCAAAGCTAGTAACTCGAACATATAATATGAGTTCGACAAAACAAAAAAGATAATAATGATCACAACAAAAACAACAATAAAGATAATAACCTATAGAGTTTAAGTTAAGAAGCTAAAATCATATGATGAAGTTGTAACTAGCAACACAAAGTATGTAGATAGAGAGTCTTCTGATCTCTACTAACATATCATTAATTGTATTATTTACATCTCTTACCAACCAAAAAGAATAAATGATCAAGAAATTGACGTGCAACTTTTTCTTATCACTCTCATCATTCTTTATTGTTAAGAATTAGACATTTTAGAAGGCCATATCCTTCTTTTTTAGCTCTTTAGATCAAGCATAGAAGACTTACTAAACTTTCTAAATTTAAACTTGGCAACATTTTCTATTGATTTAGGTTCTAGTACATCCTCCTGAAGACTCTTGCAAAAGTCATAACTGGGATGGGCATTTGCTCATTGAAAAAATAAGAGATGATTATTGGAGTCAACCTATACCCTATATCCAAGAGTAGAGAAAAAGTCATAAGAGAACAATATACATATATCATAGACACAATGTAGTAAAAATTAAGAATGAGAAAATAGACATATAAAAAGAAAATAAAAGCTCACCTTTTCAGGTAATTTCAACCAATCATAAGGGATCGTTAAACATAAAGTATGAAGGGTTAAGCTCTCAATTGGAAAAAATATGAGTTAAAACACCATATGTATAGTTAATGAAGAGGTCGATGAGTTTCAATTTTCCCTAGATTTTGTTAAGCTTGATAAGTTCCTTTTTTACATCTATTAAAATAGTTAGAGCTTTAATATAATACATTGAATTTCCATAATATTGAAGAAAACTTTGAGCTTTGAATATCAAAGAAACACATGGCCATTTTTTTTAAACACTTAGCATCAATAAATCTTATTGATGTTTTATCCATCTAATTATAATCTTACCACATTAATAAACTCATTTCTAGTCGTTATCACAATTATATAATTATAATTCATGTCTCTTAATTCCTAACAGGTTATCAACAAAGTCTCCTCTATCTGAGTCGCTAAAATAGTTCTTCTTTTCATATAGAATATTTATTTATCAACCAATGGATGTACGAATCCAACAACGCATCAATCTCATTCTTAATATTAGGCTTTAGGCCTTTCAAGCAACCAATCACTTTGACATCATATACATAGCAATATTAATAAAATCTGCCAAATTATAGAACATGATTTACATTAAAGATCAATTTTATAAATGAATAATTTACAAGTTCATATTCAACTAATGCTTTTGAGTCCTTTTATTGTAATACAATATAATCATAAAATATATTTATTGCAATCATTTTAGTATTATGATATCTCATCTAAGCATTGGCCATATGGTTAGCTAGTCTATCAACCTGTGGGAGTGCATATAGATCCTTGTAAAACATAATATTTATATTAATTCTTCCATATTATGAATCAAAAAAATTCATGTCATAAACCTCAAATTAAAATGAGTTAATTACCAATATCATAAATTATACATCACATATGGTAACCCTTACACCTACAAACATTTTATTTTTCATTTCTAACCCTTAATTAATTCTTTATAACCCTCACTCAGGGTCTTATATACTATATATCCATCATCCTATATCATGAGGTAGACACATAACTTGTTTCGGAGGCTTTGTCATATACGAGAAGCCATCTTGAAGGCTCATCTCTCTAAACCACACCTCACCAACTTATCTTTTTTTTTTTTACGTAGTTTCATAACACTATCCGTTATAGATATATGGAGGTAAAGTTGAGTCCCTACTTGGAACATTTGTCATGAATCCTTCTAGAGTGTATATACAATTTCATGTAACTTTATACCATCTTAACAACCACTCTTATCGCACATTAATGTCTATAAAACAATTTTTAATTGCATGCCAACACGCTATGATAACCGCCACCAATTATGCACTAGTGTGCTATCAAAACAGCCACCAATCATATATCAACACTTGTTGTCAAACAATCCCCGATTACATTATATACATATTATCAAAAACAAAGATCATAACGCCCTACATACATGATGTCTAACATTTCTAAAACATGTCACCAACATGTTATTAAAACAACTTTGAAGTACACCCTATACATGTTGTCAAAAAAACTTTGAAATGCGTTTACACATGCTGTAAAAAAACATCACCAATCACCACCAAACTCGCTGCTAGTATAGCCTTCAAACATACTTCAATACACTGCAAGAAAACCTCCTAAACACACCATGTTTTTGTTCAAAACAGCTCTTAAATGGATTTCAATATGTTGCCAAAACAACCTTCAATCTCGACATTTTACGTTGTCAAAAAGCATTTAATTAATAACAATCTATTTATCGTGTTATCAAGATGACTTTCTTTCTAATCACAATTTGACCTCCCTCTTCTAATCCTAAGAATATGTCACATCATTTCCTTAGTATACTAAAATCTTGATCCCGAGTATTTCCTTGATAAGGACTCCTTAATCCGTCATCTTTACATATGGCCAACCTTACAATTTCAAACATCAGTAAACACTAATGCTTTTAGCCCTCACCTCATGGCAAATTAGTCAAATAACATCAACAAGTCAATAAAACTGACACCTTTAGTTCCACTCTAGATAGTTAGTCAAATTAAGTATCTAAATAAATTACATTAATACCATTAACCTCACTTAGGACAACTAGTTAATCACATATCCTAGCATTCAATCACTCAGATTTTACTAGCTCTATTTAGGACAACTAGTCAATTTAAGTATCTTGGTAGTCAATCATATTAACGTCACTAGCCCCACCCAGGACAACTAATCAATCTCGTATCCCAACATTTAGTTACTTAGATGTCACTAACTACACTCAATATAGCTAGTTTATTTAAACATCTTAGCCATTAGTTTCATTAATTCCACTAATTCCACTAACTCTACTAAAAAAACTTAGTCAATCACATATTCTGACAATCAGTCATCTTGTTGCCACTAGCTCCACTTAGGACAGCTAGTCAGATCTTCTTCCTTAACCTTTCATACCAAGTTCATCACATGTTCTTGGCAACATACCTAAAACTAAATCTTGTTCAACTGAATTCTTGCCCACTACAACACCTTATGCCTTATGCCTTTTGCTTAGTTACCTTAATTTAAAACCCAGCGTAATCACACCATTCTTTACCTATTACCCTTATACATATATACTTGCACAAATTTCTCTATCTCGAATCCAAATCGTAAATTACAGCATTGCATAACGAACATTTGTTTTGAATACCAGCCATACTCATTCAATTTTGAATACCTACCTCAATTACCAACATAACATCTCCTTTCTAAATTACTTATTTTGACTACCATATAGAACATTTTCAAAGTCCTATTTCTATTTTACGGATTCATAATCTTATTTCATTATGTATACATAGATTTCATTTCTATAAATCGACTCACTTCTCCACTTCAACTTACTTACTTACTTTATCATCTCCATTAGGATTACAATTTTACTTCTCATAACAAACATTATATGACCATTGTATTTTAATATTTTACATCACATCCAATACAACCATTGCATATTACACTAAGAATTATTTTGATTTTCACGACATGATTAATTTATCACGTAAAGACAAATACTATAAAAAATAACATTTATGCAAAGCAGTATTTAAAGATTCTAAAAGCCAAGTACTTGTAACTTGAGAATGTCCTGCTACTCCAACCCGCTACCAGCTCCAATAGTCTCCCCTATATCAAACCATTATAAACATATCAAATCAACCTAAGAACTTTATTGTGGCCCTTATTTAACTTATGTTTATGAATTAACAACGAGATAAATTCACAAGACTCAACACACACCTGCACTTTCCAATGTTCTCATCATCTATCAAAATCTAAATTTACCATTTACTCAAAGTATATCCATTTATTCACATAACAATGCACCACTATGTTTTTAAACATACCAATTAACATCCATATACCCAATTTTAGCCAATCCCTCCCCACCTTAATATATATGTCTTTTTTATATAACACTTTAACTCATTTGACCCAATCCTTTTTACATATGTTAGATCACTATATAACATTGACCGTCAAGCGTTTCACTTATAGTTTTTAGACCTGGCCCGGTGGTCGGCCCGATCCAAGGCCTGTGTTCTGGGTTTTGACTGGGTCCCCTGGTCAATTCTTTTTTTTTAAATGAAAACGACATCGTTTTAGTAAAATAAAAAAAAAGTCAACAGATTGAAACTGAGTTTTTATCGAGTCTTGTCGGGTTAACCCTTCGAGTCAGTTGGGTCACACCTGGTTTTTCCTTCCCCTATTTTTTCTTCAACCCGACCCGGTTCTAGCTCCGAGTCGACCGGATCCCGGATCAACCCACCAGGCCAAGCCAGGTTTCAAAACTATGGTTTCACTTAATATGACGACTTTTATCCTTCCTTTTATTTTTATCATGTATTTTTAAACAAAGATTAACATTTAAATTTTCAAGGTATTTGTTTCCATATAATTCAAGGCAACGATCCACTCAAACAGTCTTTTCCTACCATTTTTCTAAAATGACTAAAACCTTCAAGCCATTTGCTTTTGCGTTTTCTCTTTCATTTTTCTTTCTCATCTAAAACACACTTTAAGTTTATAAATTCAATTAATAACATCCTAAACCTTTTTCTATGTATTATGACTGAAACCTTCACCCAAAGAACCTTGGGTTTTTATTTTTCAATTCCTTGTTCAAAATTCATCTCACATGTTTAATTATATGATAAATAATCATTTTCAAGTAAGCAATAATACACAATCCAATTTCCATCCTAAATTGCTAGCTTAACTGAACCTCCCTCTTGACAAACCAAGGGATGCTTTTCTAACTTCAACATCATCCAACCTACTTTAGCATGTTTCCACCACAAAACAACTACTTTACGCACATTAAACTCATCATTAATATCAATTATTTTCTAAACCCTAGGTCTAACACAAACCTATAATCAACCGATTCATGAAACTTATGTAAAAAATTAATAGAACTTGAAAAGAATGTTTATTGTCACTTATCCACGCCAAATCAAGGAGAAGTTTCAAGTTTAAACTATAGTTCAACACAACTTCAAAATCACAAAAAATATGATAAAGCAAATCAATTCATTCCATATCAATACCATCATAATAATACATCATAATCATACATAATTCATACAAAGTTATATAATTTACACAATTCGCTCGTAGCTTCCTCAGTTGGCCTACCACACACTATCAAAAGGCCATGAGTCTTTTCTTCAATGTTTTATAATTTCACATTTAGAACAACCTACTATATGTCAAATAACTTAATTTTAACCCACTCATCATTTCCCTCAAATATGAACCAAGAACTCTAACTTAAAATTTGCTATTTTTGATAGAAAATTAATTAATTCCTATCCTAACTTGTTTAAGCAAGATTAGAACACCTTACCAGGTGAAATTATGGATCCCAAAAGGTACACAGTTGAGTTTTTACCGACCCTCATTATTTAACCTTTAATTTGATTACTTTCTCTCTTTAAATCCTTACTTTCTCATTCCTAATCTCTCATTAAACTCACTTTGATGGAGTTTAATAACCAATTTAACCAACTTAAAACTTAACTTTATATGTTTTTATAAAGGAAAATGCAAGGAAGGAAGAAGTTTGAAAGCGTTTCTTCCACCCATGGCTAGTTGTTTCCTTTTAAAGGGACTTTCATTTTCCATTTATTCATGATTCTTTCACTAAGTTTCTTTTCTTAATAGTTTGTACTGTCAGAATGCCTTTTTAGAAATCTGATTGAATTGAAATTTTAATCCTAGATAGAATAATATGCCATGAGACTCCTCATAAAATTCTAAGAGGATCTAATAATCGAATTGAAAATTATGTGTGATAGTATAAAATTGATCAGTAGATGATTTTATGTAAAAAATCCTAATTTTCTCGTTCAATCCTTATTTAATGAAGATTCTTTTTAAGAAATGATTTTGTATGCAATAAAGATTATCTACAATAAATAATTCCTCATTTAAATGAACTATCTATGGTAACTACTTCTTTATTTAGGAAGATTATCTAGAATGGTTAATTCCTTACTTTGAGCATTATCTCCGATTAACAATTTTTTATTTACATATAGATATACATGATGAGCCAAGGTATGCAAAAGGAGTGGTATAGAAAGATGAAGAAGTGTAGAATTAAAAAGAGAGGCGGCCGGGGGGGGCGAACAATAAATAAAAATCTCATACACTCACAAGATTTTAGTGAGTTAAACCTGTAAATATTACTCTTGTATTATTTATTCTTCGAGATTGTGTTAGTGTTGTCACTATTGTAGAAGATAAAGAGAAGGCATGGGAATACACCTTAGTTAAAAGTGAGCTTGGCACTATAATTTGCTATTGAACCCAAAAAGAAGTGGCTATAAAATAATTTAACTATCCTCGCAAGAACATTATTGATGAATTTATGATTTCAAATGGAGCTTTGAACTTGAAGAAATTATTTTATTTGAGTTCTTCTTTCCCACACTCTACTTTATTATGTTGATAATGTATCTATGCAAGTTATTGATATTTATTATCTTTTTCTCGTAAGTTTTCATCAAGGTCTATACACTCTAGCTCCTTTTAGACCATTTAGAAACCACTACTTTAAAGGTTAGTGTCTCCCTATTTAAGGTTTACCGAAAAACATCTCTTTTTGATGTACAATTTTTGTTTAAATACTAAACTCTCTTAACTAATTTTAATTACAAAAATAAAAAGGAGAATGTTGGTGCAATATTTTAATATTAACACAAAATATATATTAATGGATTAATGGAGTTAAGATGGAGATCTTGTTAATACGGTGAGAATTTGTATTAAAATTGTCCTTTTTTTTCTCTACGTGAGGGGATTTACTTGATGGGTAAAAAAGATATGCTTCCTCATTCACCATAAGAATTTAAATCTTAGACAAAAATATAATTCTTATAAATTTTATGATCATAGTCAAACTAGAGAAGTGAATTTAATGATCTCAATGCATAAAAATTAGTCAAAAAATACCCGTGAACAAAATGTCCATCTTACATGTGTAAATCTTTAACAAATTACTATTCTCATACCAAGACTTCTGTTTTGCTAATTGATGACATCTTTTAGCAATGACGAGAGAAAATAAGTTTTGTATTTTATATGGGTTTGTATTTTAAAAATCACTAGTTCAGGTCTCATAAATCTCAAGACTATTGAAGACTTATATGGTCGTTAACTTTAGGGCACATGGGATTAGTCGAGGTACACGCAAGCTAGCTCGGACACCCACATTAATAATAATAAAAAAAAGTATTGCATTTTATTCCATTAAAAAAAAACCCTAAAAAAGAGAGCTTAAAAACAAATACATACAAATAGGGATAAATAATTCACAATTTAATACTAACGTATATATGACCTCTTTTAAAAATGAATGAATAAAAGAGTACGATTGTGTAATGTTGATTATACAGTATAAAATTGATAATTAGAAGATTTTGCCACACAACATTATACTATTAATGTTAATAAATTATTGTTTCTTAAAAAAAAAAAAAACCCTTGGTGCTCGTTGACCCTTAGAATTCCAATGGCGGCCCCTACGCCGTTGGCCTTGCTAGTTAGCCTGTCTTTCTCTCTCGTGAAAAAAAAATAAAGAAATAGTACTGAAATGCCAGCACACACTAGCTAGCAAGTAAAAAAAACCAGCCTACATAAGCGAAGAAAAAAAAAAAAAAA